>JAABUW010001217.1_pt1 | contig 44694 bp, 42 predicted proteins | sample 5560081 | NCBI WGS metagenome assembly JAABUW01 (sample SAMN10711882, study PRJNA513363) | rock metagenome | isolation source: Antarctica rocks | place: Antarctica: Victoria Land, Knobhead sud | reverse complement strand
ATTTCTATGATTCTACGAGTAGCTTTGACTGATTCTTCAGCGTAGATGATCTGTTTAGTTGTTTGAGCTTTGATCATTGCTTCTCTATTCTTGATCTCTTGAATAGCTCGTTGATCGTTATTCAATCGAATGAGGTAGAAATGAATTTCTTTCAGAGTACTGAGTTGAATCAATTGAGTTACTCAAGCGAATTGAAGTCGAGAGTTTATTTTATTCTTTAAATCGACGATCAGCTGTTTTTCTTGATAGTCTAGATAGAAGAATAGTCGTTGAAATTGAGTATAAAACTCGCTGAATTTCTTCTGTTCTTGAACCAAGTTGTAGTAGTCTCTACGAAAGTTGACTTCTTTATCTGAGTCATTGAACAACTGAGCTAGCTCTTTCAAAAGCTCATCGACGATCTTGTATGAGTTGAAACAGTCACGTTCGCGTTTTGACTGAGTGATCTCAGCTGCATCATTGAATAATCTGAAATGTACGTAGCTCAGCTTGACTCGTTCACTTGAAAAGAAATCAACGTTGATTTCTAGCTTGTTCTGAACTTTTTCATACCAGTTCTCTCAGATAGAGTTCTTTTCATCAGTGAACAACGAAGAATCGAGTATTTTCTGAGATCTAGAACGCTCAGAGTAGGTTGACGATGACGAGATAATCTCTCTAGCTTGTAGTCTAGCTTTCAGCTCTTCGCATCGTTTCTTCAAAGCTTTCATAGTCATAGAAGATGTTATGATTTCAGCAAATGAGTCGTTATCTTCGACAATGAAGAATGAAGCTTCGAAACGCTCTTTGAAGAGATGAGGCATGATGAAGAAGAAAGAAAAGGTTGAATTGAACGAGTGTTTTAAAAGAAAGAAATCGAGCGAAGAGCGATGCTTGACAATAGAAGATGAAGTCATTTTTGTTGTTTGGTTTGAGAGTTGATTGATTCTCTTGATCGATTTGATTCTTTAGCAATCAACGAAGATTCTTTATCGCTGATTCTATTAATCGAGGTGAACGATGCGTACTTAATGAGCTGTAAGTCGTCTAGCAATTCAACCAGCCTCGCTGTTGATTCTATAGACTCTCTAGTGTTGTTCTGTCTTTCAATTGCGTCGATCATCAGGTAAACGAATTTCTTTAGACTCGATCTGCCTGAACGAGTATATTGAACGAGTAATGAGTATCTATATCGTATGATAAACGAGATTCTTAATGTAATGTTGAGATCATGTCTAGATCATTCAATCAAAGAGACTTGAGACTGATATGTATGTATTGCTCTTTAGAGATAGCTATAACAAGACATTAAGAATACAGAAGAGAAAGAGTGTGAACTCTTCTATAAATAATGACTTGAGACTGCGCTAGACTCGATACAGATGTGATGTAATATGTCAGATGTGTTTGTCTAAAAGAATGATGAAAGAGATGAATGAAGAAAGTGCTGAACAACGAGAAGAAGTGCTGAGAATGACTCGAAGGGTTCAATAGAGATGCGCTAGGTTCAAACTAGGCATAGCATCATCTGAACTCTGATCGATTCAGACATGTTCATAACAAAAACGTTGAACTAGATTGATAATTCTTCAATTGTCAGAGTGAAAGATGAAAGACTGATCATGAATTTTCTTTAGCAATTTTGTATGCATATTCTCAGAAATTCACAGTAGATCTTTTCTGAACAGAATGTCATCAATAATCTTGCAATGCTTCAATTCAGTGCTATGTAGCTTGAGCTTGTTTTCAGTTATAGCTTGTCTATACTCATTCATCAACAGTTTGTAAAGTGAACTAAATTTTAAAGTTTAGCTTAAGTGACATTCATTGTTTAAAGTTGAATAAAATCTGAATTTAAGCTAATCTCATTGAGCTGAGTTTTGCTTTTGTCAATAAAATCTGCATTCATTCATATGTTACTGAACTGAATTTCGCTTTTGTTGATAAAATCTGCGTTTATTCATATGCGCTGAACTGAATCTGACTTTCGTTGCTTTCGTCACTTTCGTTGCTTATGTCACTTATGTTGCTTATGTCACATATGTTGCATATGTTAACACTTGCTCATTTACTTGCTCATTTACTCATCATTCTACTCACTATTCTACTCATCATTCTGTTACAAACATGCCTGAATCAATCAGAGTTCAGATGATGCTATGTCTAGTTTGAACCTAACGCACTTCTATTGAACCCTTCGAGTCATTCTCAGCACTTCTTCTCGTTGTTCAGCACTTTCTTCATTCATCTCTTTCATCATTCTTTTAGGCAAACACATCTGACATATTACATCACATCTGTATCGAGCCTAACGCAGTCTCAAGCCATTATTTATAGAAGAGCTTGCACTCTTTCTCTTCTGTATTCTTAATGTCTTGTTATAGCTATCTCTAAAGAGCAATACATACATATCAGCTTCGAGTCTCTTTGATTGAATGATCTAGGCATGATTTCAACATTACATTAAGAATTTCGTTTATCATACGATACAGATACTCATTACTCATTCAATATACTCGTTCAGGCAGATCGAGTCTAAAGAAATTCGTTTATCTGATGATCGACGCAATCGAAAGACAGAACAACACTAGAGAGTCTATAGAATCAACAGCGAGGCTGATTAAATTGCTAGACGACTTACAGCTCATTAAGTATGCATCATTCATCTCGATTAATAGAATCAGCGATAAAGAATCTTCATTGATTGCTAGAGAATCAAATCGATCAAGAGAATCAATCAACTCTCAAATCAAACAACAAAAATGACTTCATCTTCTATTGTCGAGCATCGCTCTTCGCTCGATCTCTTTCTTTTAAAACACTCGTTCAATTCAATCTCTTCTTTCTTCTTCATCATGTCTCGTCTCTTCAAAGAGTGTTTCGAAGCTTCATTCTTCATTGTTGAAGATAACGACTCATTCGCTGAAATCATAACACCTTCTATGACTATGAAAGCTTTGAAGAAACGATGCGAAGAGCTGAAAGCTAGGCTACAAGCTAGAGAGATTACCTCATCATCGTCAATCTACTCTGAGCGTTCTAGATCTCAGAAAATACTCGATTCTTCGTTGTTCACTGATGAAAAGAACTTTATCTGAGAGAACTGATATGAAAAAGTTCAGAACAAGCTAGAAATCAACGTCGATCTCTTTTCAAGTGAACGAGCTAAGCTGAGCTACGTACATTTCAGATTATTCAATGATGCAGCTGAGATTACTCAGTCAAAACGCGAACGTGACTGTTTCAACTCATACAAGATCATCGATGAGCTTTTGAAAGAGCTAGCTCAGTTGTTCGATGACTCAGATAAAGAAGTCAACTTTCGTAGAAACTACTACAACTTGATTCAAGAACAGAAGAAATTCAACGAGTTTTATACTCAATTTCAACGACTATTCTTCTATCTAGACTATCAAGAAAAACAGCTGATCGTCGATCTAAAGAATAAAATAAACTCTTGACTTCGATTCGCTTGAGTAACTCAATTGATTCAACTCAGTACTCTGAAAGAAATTCGTTTCTATCTCATTCGATTGAATAACGATCAACGAGCTATTCAAGAGATCAAGAATAGAAAAGCAATGATCAAAGCTCAAACAACTAAACAGATCATCTACGCTGAAGAATCAGTCAAAGCTACTCGTAGAATCATAGAAATGAAGATGACTGATCAGTCAAAATCACGTGACGCTGTTTTGACTAACGTCAAAGAAAATGACTTACTAATTGAAAACTGCTTTCTATGTCATAAGTCTGATCATACTTCTAAAGAGTGCTTGAATAGATCTTTCAGAATTAACGCATTAAATGACGAGTTTAATCATTCTTTGAACTTTGATTCAGAGTCTGATTCAAAAAACTAATCATCTCTTTCAGAGTCATTGAAGAGATAAAGATCATTTCTTTGTGCAATCTAATCGACGAAATTTCACCTATCGAAGAGAACTACTTCGAAAAGTCATTTCTAGTCGATGTCACTCTATTCTCGCAAGGCGAATTCTTCAAGCTACGATCTCTGATAGATAGTGACTTGACGATCTACATCTTGATTCATACAAAGCTAGTCGATCAAATATGTCAGAAGCTCGAAATTCAACTCATACGACTAGCTAAAGAGAAGTTAATAAGAGAATATGACGAAAAGCTGACAAGAAAGATCATTACTCATAAAATTCTACTCAATCTCACAGTCGAAAGTCATAAGAAATTGACTGTTTCAATGTTAATAGCTGATATAAATCATCATGACGTCATATTAGAAAAGCTCTGAATGAACAAAAATGAAATACTACTAGATATGCAAAACGATGTCATCGTTTTTTCAAATCAATTAAAAGCTTTCATTTCTGTTTTTTCAATGTCAGTCAGAGCTTCATACTCAAAATGATCATGATCATCAAATTCTTCTATCAGTTCAGTCTTCAAAGTGCTTCAATGATCAGCTTCTACTGCTTCAAAAAAGAACTTTTTTATGTTCAGTGTGAAAGCTGCATCTTTTCATGCACTGGTTAAACGATCAAAGAAGAATCGCATCGAGATTTTCGCTATGTCGATCGAAGATATTGATAGAGAAATAGTCTACAACACTCAATGCGAACTGAACGTTCTAGACGTCGCTTTCATCGATGCATCAGCTCAAAATCTAGAAAACATCAAAGTCAAGCTACCTTCGAAATATCAGAATTTCATCGACGTGTTTGATCGAGCTCAAGTCGATAAGCTATCATCTCATCGTTCATATGATCATAAGATAAAGCTCACTAACGATGTCACTTCTTCTAGATGTCAAGCTTATTGAATGTCATTCTACAAGCTTCAGAAGGTCAAAGAATATTTGAATGAAAATCTGTCAAAGAGTTTTATTACTTCTAGCAAGACCTCATATTTCTCACTCGTTCTATTCGCTCTGAAGATCAATGATGATCTTCGCTTCTGCATCAACTATCGAAAGCTCAATGTCATTATCAAAAGAAATCACTACTCTCTATTGCTCATAAATGAGATGATTGGCAAAATCGTTGACTGCAAGCATCTGACTCGACTGAATATAATTTTCGCTTTCAACAAACTTCGTATGCATCTCGATAGTGAGAACTATACAATCTTCATTATCGCTCTAGAAGCGTACAAATCAAAGATTCTATCATTTGAATTAACAAACGATTCGACCTCGTTTCAGCAATATATGAACGATGTTCTATGAAACTTTCTAAATGACTTCTGCCAAGCTTATTTAAACGACATTCTCATATACAGCAAGATTCAAAAGAAGCATAAACAACATGTCAAGATGATATTAGATTGTCTACGAGACGCTGATCTGCAGATAGATATTCGAAAGTGTGAATTCGACGTAGAAGAAACAGTCTTCTTAGAGATCATAGTATCAGAACAAGATCTTTGCATGAACTCTATCAAAGTGAAAGCTATAGTCAATTGAGTTACATCTACTAACCTAAAAGAGGTACAAGACTTCGTCGACTTCGTCAATTTCTATCAATGCTTCATCAAGAACTTTTCGAAACTAGTCAAGTCATTCACTCAGCTGACTTGAAAAGACACGTCTTTTGTTTGAAACGAAGTTTGCGTCAAAGTCTTTGACAATCTAAAGAAGCAGATCAGCTCAATCTCAGTTCTACGTCATTTCAATGTCAAACGTCAAGCTATTTTGAAAATCGATGCATTCAACTATGTAAAAGACGACATACTATCTCAGTATGATGACGAAAGTGTGCTTCACTTGATAGTCTTCTATAGCAAGAGCATGGTTTCAGCTGAATGCAATTACCACATCTATGACAAGAAATTGCTAGCTATCATTCGATGTTTCGAACATTGACGACTCAAACTAGAAAGTACTGAACTATCTATTCAGATGTTTACTGATCATCAGACTTTGAAGATCTTTATGAAAAACAAACAGCTGACTCGATGATAAGCGAACTATCTGAATATTCTATCGAAGTTTAACTTTCAGATTATCTTTCAATCAGGCAAAATAAACATTAAAGTCGATGCTTTAACTAGAATGTTGATGATCGATAGTTCTGAATCAGTTAAAGACATAAATGATTGTTTTCAGACTATACTGATCTTGAATCGAATAGACGTTTTATTGATCAAGTTCGAAATTGAATCTGAATACGAGACTAATTTCTATCAACGCGTACGTCTAGTCAATCAGAAGAATGAACTATGCAATGAGTATTGACAAACTATGAACAAAGATGAACTGAAGCTTCATGACATGAAGCTAAAGAACTGTCAAATCATTGACAACGTTCTATTCAAAAAGAGTCTACTATGAATGTCAAAACAAATGCATACGAAATTGCTTTGAAATATTCACGATCAATCATCAATCTCGCACTCTGACATTAAACGAACGATTGACCTAGTTCAACACTTCTACTATTGATCAGATCATTGAGCAACTATTCAACAATACATTCGAAACTGTCATGTCTGTCAGCAAAGCAAAGCATCTCGAGATGATACAAATGATTTGCTTCAGTCTCTATCGATTTCTCAGCAGCGTTGACAAGATATAACTATGAACTTCATCATTGAGCTACTTCTATCAGAAAACTATAACGTCATTTGCATGATCATATGTTGTCTCTTCAAAGAACGTCACTATGTTCTCTGTCATTGAGAAGACAATGACATCTCAATCGAAGAAACAGTATGAATCATGCTATGAAACGTCTATCGACTTCATGATCTACTCAGTTCTATCGTTTCGAATAGAGACTCTCAGTTCATATCGATCATGTGACAAAGTCTTTGCAAACGACTGAAGATCAAAGTCAATCTATCAACAGTTTATCATTCAGAGATTAATGATCAGTCGAAATGAGTTAATTAAGATGTTGAACGCGAACTTCGAATCTACTGCAATTACATGCAGAATGACTGAGCTAAATGACTTTCAATGATGAAATTCAGTGATAATTTCAATACGTTCTCGACTATCTTGATGATCTCTTTCTACTTCAATAAAGACTTTCACCTTCGAATGAGTTTCGATTCAGATACGACTGATTATGAAACGACTCGTCAACGTATTGAAGCTAGAAAGATCGATGACATTGTCACTTGAATGAGCGAGCTTCTTATCTTTGATCATCAACAATTGAAAAAGATCAAGCAGATCACTGAAGCTCAGATGAACAAGCATAGACGAGACGTCATCTATGAAGTAGATGATCAAGTTTGATTAGTCTTCAAAAACATCAAAATCACTAGATCATGCAAGAATTTGAAAGACAAGCAGCTCAATCTTTATTCAATCACAGTCAAAGTTGAGATCTTCTATCGCCTTCAGCTATCTAGAAGCATGAAGCATATACATTCAATGTTCAGTTCGAAGTGTTTATGATCTTCATCAAACAACTCTTTATCGAAACAACATTCTGAGCTCTTTAAATCATTGATCATTGAAGAGAATGAAGAGCATTGAGAAGTAGACGATATATTGAACTTCAGGCGATATAGAGAAAGACTACAATACAAGGTCAAATGAATCAAGATAGATTGTAATGACAAATGATACTATGTCGATAAAGGGAAATTCGATGACTCGAAGAAAGTTCTGAACGAATTTCACAAGCTATACTTGAATAAGTCGCATTAAATTGAAAACACGATGAATTTTTTGCTTTTATTTCTTTTCTATTCATGCAAACATGAATGTTCGAAGAGAAAAGTAATGTTATGAACATGTCTGAATCAATCAGAGTTCAGATGACGCTATGCCTAGTTTGAACCTAGCACATCTCTATTGAACTCTTCGAGTCATTCTCAGCACTTCTTCTCGTTGTTCAGCACTTTCTTCATTCATCTCTTTCATCATTCTTTTAGATAAACACATCTGACATATTACATCACATCTGTATCGAGTCTAGCGCAGTCTCAAGCCATTATTTATAGAAGAGCTCGCACTCTTTCTCTTCTGTATTCTTAATGTCTTGTTATAGCTATCTTTAAAAAGCAATACATACATATCAGTCTTGAGTCTCTTTGATTGAATGATCTAGACATGATTTCAACACATTCTACTCATCATTCTACTTGTGATTCTACATGCTCATCATTCTACTTGCTCATCTACTCACTCATCTACTCACTCATTTACTTGCTCATTTACTCACTCATCTACTTACTCATTTACTTGCTCATCTACTTGCTCATCTACTCACTCATCTACTCGCTCATTTACTCGCTCATCTACTCACTCATTTACTCACTCATTTACTCGCTCATTTACTCGCTCATTTACTCGCTCATTTACTCACTCATTTACTTGCTCATCTACTCATTCTATCAATCTTTCTATCAAACACTCTATCAAACACTTTATAAAACGCATTGATCGAGTGCATAATATAGATCAAACAGTGCTTCAAACAATGCTTTTTACTGAGCTATTTACTGAGCTTTCTACTGAGTTATTTACTGATCATTCTACTGAGCTATTTATTGATCATTTTACTGATCACTTTACTTCACTCTACTGATCACTCTACTGATCATTCTACTGATCATTCTACTGATCATTTTACTGATCATTCTACTGATCACTTTACTGATCACTTTACTGATCACTCTACTGATCATTTTACTGATCACTTTACTGATCATTCTACTGATCATTCTACTGATCATTCTACTGATCATTCTACTGATCATTCTACTGATTATTTTACTGATTACTTTACTGATCATTCTACTGATCACTTTACTGATCACTTTACTCATCATTCTACTCATCATTCTACTTGCAATCAAGAATCAAATTTGTTTTTTATCAAGCATTAAATATAACTTTATTGAACATTCTACATAACTTTCTACCTCATTAGTTTACTCATTAACTTTCTCATTAACTTTCTCATTAACTTTCTCATTGACTTTCTCAGCGCATATATTAAACTGTTTAAATAGCTATTATTTAGATAGTCAAATTAATTATTAATTATTCAACGTTGTGACTATCAATGCTACAAGTGTCAGAATCATGTTTGTTGAATCAAATGATAAATAAACATACTGCGCTCTTAAAAGTTCTAGAAATGTTGATGCTTTTATGAATATGCATCAGCTAAAAGTGACGCAAATCTGAGACATGAGATTAAATAAATATTTGAAATATTAATCATTAAAAGCATTAAAATCTGTCTCTGTCACTCTTTACAAATTGCAGATGTTGCAAAGCTCATTCGTCTTGTTAACATCTTTTACTCATTGATAGAGATCAACTTCAGATTCAATAGCTAGAATATTTATTCTATCAAGTGTTAGAATGATTTGATAGCAATCTTCAGTACGCTGAGTTGATTCAGAAACATCAATCAAAGACATTTTGATTAAAGCATCAACTTTAATGTTCATTTTGTCTGATCAAAAAATGATCTGAAAGTTAAACTTGAACAGGATGTTTAAATAATTGACTTGACGTCGAGTTAACTGTTTGTTTTTCATGAAGATCTTCAAAGTTTGATGATCAATGAACATCTGAATGAGCAACTCAATGCATTCAAGCTTGAGTCTTCAGTGTTCAAAACATCGAATAATGACTAGTAATTTCTTGTCATAAATGTGATAATTGCATTTAGCGAGAATCATGCTTTTGCTGTAGAATGCTACTGAGTGAAGAACATTCTCATCATCGTACTGTGATAGTATTTCATCTTTGATGTAGTTAGATGCATCAATTTTTAGAATAGTTTATCATTTGAAATCAAAATGTCGTAGTACTGAGATTAAGCTGACTTGTTTCTTTAGATCATCAAAAGCTTGAACACAGACTTCGTTTCATACAAAAGACGTGTTTTTTCTAGTCAGCTGAGTGAATGATTTGACTAGCTTCAAGAAGTTCTTAATGAAACAACGATAGAAGTTAACAAATCTCATGAAGCTCTGAACTTCTTTTAAATTGATCAACGTAGTTCAGTTGACTATGACTTTTACTTTGATAGAGTTCATACAAAGATTTTGTTCTGAAACTATGACTTTTAAAAAGATGATTTCTTCTACATTGAATTTGCACTTTCGAATATTCATCTGTAGATCAGCTTCTCATAGTTTGCTTAATATCATTTTGACATGTTGTTTATGTTCTCATTGAGTTTTGCTGTAGATCAGAATGTCGTCTAGATAGACTTGACAAAAGTCATTTAGAAAGTCTCATAGAATATCATTCATATATTGCTGAAACGAGGCAGAATTATTGATAAGTTCAAAGAATAGCACTTTTGACTTATATGCTTCTAACGCGATAATAAAGATAGTGTAGTTCTCACTATTGAAGTGCATTCATAGTTTGTTGAACATTGAAATGATATTCAATCGAGTCAGATGTTTGCAATCAACTATTTTGTCAATTACTTCATTTATAAGCAATAAAGAATAATGATTTCTTTTGATAATAGCATTGAGCTTTCGATAGTCAACGCAGAATCGTAAATATTTATTTGCTTTTAAAATGAACAGAATGAATGAGAAATACGAAGCTTTGCTAAAGATTATAAATTCTTTGAAAAGATTTTCATTTAAATATTTCTTAACTTTCTGAAGCTTGTAGAAAGACATTCAATATGCTCGACAGCAAGATGATGTTGCATCATTAGTAAGCTTTATCTTATGATCATATGAATGATGAGATGATAACTTGTCTGCTTGAGCTCAATTAAAGACATCTAGAAAATTCTGATATTTCGATGATAGCTTGACTTTAATATCTTCTAGATTTTGAGTCGTTTCATTGATTGAAAAGACGTTTATGACATCTAGTTTGCATTGAGTATTGTAGACGATTTCTCTATCGATGTCTTTGATGAACATAGCAAAAATCTCAATCTGATTCTTCTTTTTTCGTTTTACTAGTGCTTGAAAAGAAGCAACATCTATGTTTCAAATCGAGAAAAACTCTTTCTGAATGAATGAAACTGAGTACTTGAGCATTTTAAAGATCTTGCTGTGAGCTGCTGAAGAGATTGAAGTTGATCACGATCAACTTGAGTGCTTTGTATTTGAAGAAATCGAAAAAACCGAAATAGAAATATTTAACTGATCAGAAAATACAATAGTATCATGTCTCATGTTCAATAATATTTCATTTTTGTTCATTCAGAAGTTGCTCAATATGACTTCATGATGCTCGATATCAGCTATCAGCATTGACATAGTCAATTTCTTATGACTTTCGATCGTGAGATTGAGTAGAATCTTATGAGTAATAGTCTTTCTAGCTAACTTCTCATCATAGTCTCGTATTAACTTCTCTTTTGCTAGTAATATAAATTGTATTTCAAGTTTCTGACATACTTTATTGACTAGCTTGTCATGTATCAGCATGTAGACGACGAAATCACTATCTATCAAAGAGCAAAGATTGAAAGAATTGCTCTGAGAGATAAAAGAAGCATTGATCAGAAATGACTTTTCAAAATAGTTTTCTTTTGATAGAACTTCGATTTGACTGCACAAAAATATGATCTCTATCTCTTCAATGACTCTGAAAGAGATAGTTAGTTTTTTGAATCAGAATCAAACTCAGAGTTTGATGTAAATCAATCAAACTCGTCATCTTTTAATGCATTGACTCTCGATTGATCAGAGCACTCTCTAGAAGTATGATTTGATTTGTGACAGATGAAACAGATTTCAGCTTGTAAATTGATGTCTTTGACGTTAGTTAAAATCGCGTCACACGACTTTGAATGATTGATGAGTGTAGTAACTTCGATCTTTCTATAAAGATTCAATGAATCTCATTTCTCAGCAAAGATGACTTGCTTTCTGACTTTGATCAAGAATTTCTTTTCTTTCGCGTATTTTCTTCAAAAGTTTGTCTCTTTGTTGAGATCATCATAAAGCTGAGCAAGTTCATTTAACAAATCATTGACTGTGACATAAAGATTCAATAAATCTTGTTAACGTTGAGCTAAAGTAGCTTTGACTGCGTCTTCTTTGATTCTGAAGTGAACGTAGATCAGAATAGCTTTATTGATATTGAAATGATCGACGTTGATTTCTAGCTTGTCACATATCTTTTCTTGTCAATCATTTCAGATAGATTTTTTTTTATCAGTAAACAGAAATGAATTTGAAAGCTTTTAAGATCGCTTGAAGAAATTGAACAAAGTAAAAGAGAAAGAAGTGACTTCTTTAAATGATTGCAGTTGATGTTGCAATTCAATCACTTGATTTCAAAACATCTGATTTAATTGATTCAAGCGTTCTTTGACTTTATTTATTTTCTCGAAACGAGTCTTTCATATTTGTTCGCTTGATATCTTGTCAAATAGCTCACAAGCTTTCATGTCTAGATCTCGTTGAGTTTGAAGACTGTTCAAGTCTTCTAGAAAAACTTCTGAGTCTTGTTTGACTCAGTGTTACAGCTGCTTTACATTTTTTATATCTCATGAAGTAGAAGCTTCATGAAATTCATCGAAAGTCTGAGAATGAGACAAAGAGTATCGATGTTTTCATACGACATCGATTCTAAGATATTTCAATATGTGAGATGACAGCTCAAAATAAATGACTGAATCTGTAGTGTCAGAAGAATAAGAGCTTTGATTACTCTTGAAGAGATTGTTCACAGATGATTAAATCATAGCGAAGAATTGATGATTGAGCGAAGAATGATGCTCAATAGTATGTAGTGAGATCATTTGTTAAAGTGTTTAGTCTTCAAAGAAGAGTGTTGCTGATTTGAGAATTTTTTTTTTTTGAAATTCTCAAGCAATCAATGAAGATTCTTTATCATTGATTTTATTAATCGATTTGAACTGATGCTACTGACTGAGCGATAAATTCTCTAGCAATCACATGATCATATGTTCTTGTTGATTCTATTGATTTCTTGATGTTGTTCTGTCTTTCGATGTCGTTGATCATCAGATACACAAATTGTTACGAGTGTGTTGAGATTGAATAGAGTTTTCTAGTCAACAAGCTCTAGAAGTTTTGACTCATGTTGAATCTCTAGCCTCAACACTCTATTCTAGCGCTTTCGATACTCGAGCAAACCTGCTTCGCCCTCTTTGTTTTGCCCTACTATAGATACAGCTCAAAACTCTCTTTGATTTCTTCTGTATTCTTAATATTCTAGTTATAGCTACCTCTATTGATCAAACATTCTATTCAGCTACGCACTATCTCGCTGCAGTGTGGTTAGATTCTAGGCATGATTTCAACATTATATTAAGAATTCGTTTATCACATGATATCGATTTCATTACTCATTCAAGCTACTTGACGAACAACGAAATGAGTATAAAGAAATTTGTTTTACCTGGTGATCGACGCAATCGAAAGACAGAACAACATCAGAGAATCAATAGAATCAACGACGAGACTGTTTGAATTGCTAGAGAACCTATCGCTCATTAAGTACGCACAGTTCACTCGATTAAGAGAATCACGATAAAGAATCTTCGTGAATTGCTCTAGAATCAACCTATTCTCGTGAAGCAGACGAGTGAAAATAAGCTGTTCAACTCATTTCTTTCCCTCTTTGCCTCGAATCAAGCTCATGAATCAGACGAGTCAAAACAATCTGTGTCGTCAGATCAAATTAGTGAGTCTGCTACTACAAATGACGTTCTCATAGTGAGTCTGCTACAATGACACTCTTCGTCAATGCGATGATCTATCTACTTTCATCGCTCTATCTATCAGTGAATCGATCTACCTCACGTTCACATGCAACTAGTGAGTCTGCTTCAATGACAAGCCGATAGTTGATCTCTTTGATGAGCAAGTCGACTAGTGAGTCTGCTTCAATGACACTCTTCATCAATGCGATGACATATCTATTCTCATCGTTCTACCTATCAGTGAATCGATCTATCTTACGTTCATGTGCAACTAGTGAGTCTGCTTCAATGATCATTCTATCTCACATAGTGAGCCTGCTACAATAGGCATTTGACGAGTTGGTTTGAATCAATAGAAAGATTGATAGAAAGGCAGGCATCAAGACTCTACGTCAGTGCTATGAACTACACTACAAGTCATAGAAACATGACTTTTAAAGAGAAGAAGGTAATGTTACGAGTGTGTCGAGATTGAATAGAGTTTTCTAGTCAACAAGCTCTAGAGATTTTGACTCATGTTGAACTTCTAGTCTCAACACTCTATTCTAGCGCTTTCGATACTCGAGCAAATCTGCTTCACCCTCTTTGTTTTGCTCTACTATAGATACAGCTCGAAACTCTCTTTGATTTCTTCTGTATTCTTAATATTCTAGTTATAGCTATCTCTATTGATCAAACATTCTATTCAGCTACGCACTATCTCGCTGCAGTGTGATTAGATTCTAGGCACGATCTCAACATAAATTTCTTTATACTCATCTCGTTGTCAGTCAAGTGAATTTGAATGAGTAATGAAATCAGTAACGTGTGATTAATGAATTCTTAAAGTAATGTTGAGATCATGTCTAGATATTCAATCTAATCATGTCGTGAGTGAAATGTTTAATTCAATAAAGATAGCTATAACTAAGACTTTAAGAATACAGAAGAAAGAAGATACAAAAGGCAAGAAGAACACACTCTATATAGTAGTTACTCAGATCAACGCTAGTCTCAAAGAAAACGTGTTGAAACATAAGAAAGATGTTGATTTGAAAGATGTTTGTGACACAAAGAAATGTGTTTGTCATAGAAATCTGTTGATCATTCGTAACACAAAGAAGTGTGTTTGTCTAGAAGACAATAGAAGCTGATTAGAAAATGCTAGAAAAGAAAAAAAATGCTGAGTCATATCTGAGTCAAACTTGAGTCAGATTTAAATCAGATCTCGACTAAATCGTTGACTAGCTTTAATCAATTCTGACACATTCATAACAATTATCAAGCTTACTCAATGATAAATTGTAGCATAATGCAAAGCATTGATGTCAACAGTCAGCATGAAAAGTGTGAACAGCAGCATAAATCTGATGACAGATGTGATCATATTTCAGTCAAAATTACAATCTCTTTTTAAAATGATTTTTTCGCATATGAAGTCTTACGCTTTAAACATTCTCATAATTCATGTCATCTACGATTTGCATATGCTTTGTAGGTTTCAAAGATTGATGAAGCTGCTGATGATGAAATGATTGAAGATGTTGATGTGTATGATTTTTAATGAAACGAAGCGAGTGAGTTAATAGTTTTTCGACAAACGCTTTTCAAATTTAAACACTTCAGACGTTCATCTTCATTCGCGAATACTAATGTATCTGTTGATCATGTGACTATGTTGACTTAAGAAAGATATTGCATTTGACTGTTTTCATTGCTAGACTTGTATATAGAAACTTGCTTTGCATCATTGATCAATGCATCGAAGCTCTCACATGATGATGATGAATGATAGAAAACATACTTTTTGTATCAAGTACTATTCATAATATTTGAATCTAGCGAAGATCTTGAGTCTCAAGAGTTTATAAGACTAGACGATAGTAATTCGCTGTTTATCAAGATTCTGCATTCATCTCAACAAACTTTTGATGAAATCGAGAGCGTGATCTGAGTAGCTGCATTCACGTAAAGAAACTTTAGACTGATGAATTTTAATCTGAAATGAAATTCAAAGCATTGAGATTTCTCATCAGATGCACTTGAAGATGTGTTGCATTGCTCATCATTAGAAATACTTGAGAGTGACTGAGACGAGAAAATCTGTCTCATCTTGCATCAACGTGATGTTTTCAACATAATGTCATTGAAGAGAAGAAAAAGCATCAGACAATTATAGATTCAATGTTGAAAAGTGATGCAGAAGATACAAATTTGAATCAACGATTCAGAAACATTTAGTTCATATTGAGTCAAGATCTTCTTGCATATATGTTCTTGCTCAGATTTTGCTTATCTTCTATTTATATATTTTTACTCAGATGTTGTTTATGTATTCTTGCTTGAATCTTGTCTAGATCTTCTTGCTCAGATATTGTTTAAATCTTCTTACTCATATATTGTTTAAATGATCTTCTTGTTTTGTTAACTTAAGTAATCGAAAATTAAATATATGAATATGATAACGCAAAAGTACAGAAATATTTTCAATAATCATGAAATCAAAGAAACTAAATTATAGAAATCAATGTCTTAAGTATGAACTTCTTTCTACATTGTTTCATCTCTTCTTTTTTAAGTAACATGAAAATAAGAACTTTGAATGCAATTCTTGAATGCATCATGTAAATCTCAAGTAGATTAGATATGTTTAATATAACTAGCACTCAAGCTTTTGAACTTTAGTCTTGTCTAAATATCGCGTAGATTTGTGTTATGATAAATTTAGCTCACTGTAATTACAACACACTGTAAGTAATCATCTTGTCTACATTACATCTATCATCTTATCATTATTCTTGAACTGATTTTCTCTATAAACTCATCATCGTTTATCAGCATGACTTCACAATCTTCTATGACTGAGTTTTCATACAGTCAGAATTCGAAGAAAAGCAGCTGAACTTCGACATATGTGAAAGTTGCATTCACAGATACTCATCATCTCATTATCACACATCTCTTCAAGCGAGCTTTCAAGCTTGTTGTTGTTAGAGATCTGTCTAGAGCGAGTCAGATAGAGATGTTATTTAACTAGAAGATAAATGCTAAGAAAGAAAGATAGCTACAGAAAAGAAGCTGACTACATATGTGTGTTTCTCAGTCGACGCTAGACTCAATAGAAACTAGTCAAGATGACGAAGCGAGAATAAATCTGACAAGACTAGAAGATTGAGTCTGACAAGACTAGAATCATGACATTACTTCTTCTTTTTAACGATTCATGTTTGCATGAATGTATTTTCTGCTCGACTCGATTGATTGCTTAATCTAAATCATGATTGATTAAATTGTTGATTAGCACAGTTTGTTCAAGTATCAAATATGAAAATTGTCAATGATCTTCTGAACGTTCATAAATTCGTCGTCATCAGCGTTGTATCAATTGAGATCATTGTCATAGTCATTTCATTTGACTTTATACTGAAGTCATCTTCGATATCAACGAAAATTCAATATATCATCGATTTTTCACTCGTCTTCGTCGTTTATCACTATTGAATCTGAGAGTTCATTCTTTTAATCAGACAAGAAGTTGTTGACGGCAGAGCGAAGCAGATCAGAATGAAATACATCATGAACATGCATAGACTCTGATAATTTCAGTTTATATGAAGAGTCGACGAAATCTAGATTGATGAAAGAATCGAGCATTTTGTTATTTAGCTTCTTGAAAAATCTCACTGTAATGATGTTTCTTTCATTCAGAAACATCTTTGATTCAATCTTGTAATCAACTTCTTTTCTATGCTTATTGACTTGTTTCATCATTTGTTTTCGTGTTTTGACTAGCGACTCGCGAGCAAACTTCAGTGTTTTGTTCATATGTTCAGATATATTCTTGACTTTAGTCATCTGCAAGCGTTCACGAAAACTTTTATATTCAATGACATTGAGTTCAAAGTTCATACAAGAATGAAAGTCTTTGTTTAGAAAGAAAGAAGTCGAGAAGATGACTGAGAACAAAGCATTATTGTTGACAAACTCAATCATGAGTAGTAGCTTAGCTCAGTCATTCTGCATGTACAAACAGAAGAATCAAAGATATCTTTCAACGTTCTGATTGATTCATTCACTTTGATCATCGATCTGAGAGTGATAGACTGTGAAGAGTCAAAGATTAATGTCTAGTCTTTTGCAAAGCGACTTTCATAAAATGAAGGTAAATTGAGAATCTTGATTCGAAACAATGAAATTGAGTAAACTGTGTATTTGATATATTCACTGAAGCATTAGCTCAGCTGTTTTTTCTGCTGTGATTTTCTCATCATCAGTGAAGCAAGAAATATAATGTTGTTTCTTTGATAGTTTACATATCACTGTTAGTATAACGTTTTTACCTTTCAAAAGAAATAAGTCGATAATGAAATTTATGACTATGTTCTTTCATTGCTGTTCGAGTATGAATAGAGAATGTAATAGTTCATTGAATTTATTTCAAGAAGTCTTTGATCGCTGACAAATGTAGCAATTTCAAATATATTGATCTATTGTTTTTCGCATTGAAGATCAATAGTAGTATCTTCTTATGACCTTCATTGTTCTGAGAATTTCGAAATGATCAATAGAAGATTGATCATGAACTTCTTGAATTAGCTTCATTTGAAGATGCTCATTGAAGAAAACTCATAGAAAATCACTTCGATATAGTATTTTGTTCTGAACTCGACAATTTCTTAATTTAATATCTTCGTATTGAGCTTCATTTTTTAATACAACTTCACGAAGTAGAATACAATTCTCGTTGATTCTGTTAGCTTCTAGAATCAATCGATAAATTGATTCATCATTCTCTTTCTTTTCTAGATCAGCGATTTTCATTCAATTCAACGTGAGAATTGTAGTTCACTGATAGCGACATCATTCATTCTCGAGACTTCTAGAAACTGAATTGACTCAACAAGTCAATGCATCGACTTTGATGTTTTATTTGTCTGAGCGATACATGATTTTGAAGTTGAAGTCAACGAGCTTTTGTACTCAGCGCATTTAACGTCTACTTAGCTCTTTATCTTTCATTAATGACGTTAAAGCTTGATGATCAATGAACATCTTGATGAATAGCTCAGTCAATTTCAGCTCAGATCATCAATGCTTGAAGACATGAATGATTGCTAGTAGTTTCTTGTCATAGATCTCGTAATTGCACTCAGCGAGACTCAGATTCTTGCTGTAGTAAATCATTGAATGCAATGTTTCTTCGTCGTCATACTGAGAAAGTATGTTATCATTGACGTAGTTAAATGAGTCTGTTTCAAGAATAGTCTCTCTATTCTGATCAAAATGACGAAGAATAGAGACTTCAGTTATTCGTTTCTTCATATGGTCAAAGATCGTTTGACAAGCTTGATTTCATTCAAATATCACCTCTTTTTGAGTTAGTTGAATCAGAGAATGAACAATCTTTGAAAAGTTCTTTATAAAACGTTGATAGAAATTGCAGAAGTCAATAAAGAACTGCATCTGAGTGAGATTATTGAAGATAAATCAATCAACGACTGCTTGTGTTACGACTCTAGCTACGCATCTACGTTGATAGCTATGTTGATGACTATCGTTGATCGCTCGCCGCTAGGCTATAGAGTTGTTTCGAGACCAACTCTATTCAGAGTTAGCTTATGTTTCCCTGAGTCATATAGATAGTCGGCTCTGTTCTTCTAGATACTTTTCTTTCTTAGCATTTATATACTCGCTACCTTACATTCATATGACTCGCTCTATGCTGGTCTCTAACATTATATAAATGCTTCTTCGTTACAGGCGAAGTGAAATAATCTGCATCGATTTCTTCGAGTGCTTCTGCTAGTAGTTCTTCAACCCTCTATCGACTTTGATCTAGCGGCTTGCGTTCATGCAGCAGCACTCACCTTTCTTCACTCGTGCGCTGGTCAGCGAGTATAAACAAACGATTGAAATCATTCGACTAGGTCAAAGATCAGCGAATTAACCGTTCATTCAGATTCGCAAGGAATTCTTCGAATTTGTTGAACAATCAAAGAGATCAGTCAAGAACTGCGTGAAGTCTCTATCTTGAGAAGCAAACCTCAGTGAGTCTGCTTCAACGACATTCTCAATGCGATGGTCTACTCACTCTCATCGCTCTACTCATCAGTGAATCGATTCTGCTACTCGTTCACATGCAACTAGTGAGTCTGCTACAATGACATCTACTCTCAATGCGATGATCTACTCGCTCACATCGCTCTACCTATCAGTGAATCGATCTGTCGACTCGTTCACGTGCAACTAGTGAGCCTGCTTCAATGACATCTATTCTCAATGCGATGATCTACTCGCTCTCATCGTTCTACCCATCAGTGAATCTGATCATACATTCACGTGCAACTAGTGAGTCTGCTACAATGGCGAGCTCAAAGTCGATCTCTTCGATGAGCAAGTCGATCAGTGAGTCTGCTTCAATGACACTGTCAATGCGATGATCTATTCGCTCTCATCGTTCTACTCATCAGTGAATCGATTCGCCTATTCGTTCATGTGCAACTAGTGAGTCTGCTACAATGACACTTCGTCAATGCGATGATTTACCTTCTCATCGTTCTACCTATCAGTGAATCGGTCTGTCGACTCGTTCGCATGCAACTAGTGAGCCTGCTTCAATGACACTTCTACCTTGCATAGTGAGTCTGCTACAATAGACATTTCGATTTTACACAAGGCTAAGAAAATACATTCATGCGAACATGAATCATTGAAGAGAGAAGGTAATGTTACGACTCTAGCTACGCATCTACGTTGATAGCTATGTTGATGGCTATCGTCGATCACTCGTCGCTAGGCTATAGAGTTGTTCCGAGATCAACTCTATTCAGGGTTAGCTTATGTTTCTCTGAGTCATATAGATAGTCGACTCTGCTCTTCTAGATACTTTTCTTCCTTAGCATTTATATACTCGTTACCTTACACTCATATGACTTGCTCTATGCTGGCCTCTAACAGCTTGCATCTTTCGCGAATTTATCTTCAATTCTTCGATTGATATCAAGAGTTCTAGAAAGATAGTTTTCTGAACATGAAACTCGCACTTGTTGATGTTTATTTGTAGATCAGCTTCTTGTAGTCTATTCAAGATCAATTGTACATGTCGCTTGTGTTTCTTCAGTGTTTTGCTGTAGATGATAATGTCATTTAGATAGATCTGACAAAACTGATGAAGATAGTCAAATAGCACGTCGTTTATATAGTGTTGATAGAAAGTCAAACCGTTGATTAATTCAAAAGACATCACGTGATATTTTTAGAAATCAAAAGAGGTGATAAAGATAGTCAAATCTTCGCTGCTTGAATGCATACGCAGTTTGTTGAAGACGACAATGATGTTCAATCGAGTCAGGTATTTGCTATCTTGAATACGAGCGAGAGTTTCGTTTATTAGCGATAAGAGATAGCGATCTCGATTGATCAAAGCATTGAGCTTTCTGTAGTTTACACAGAAACGCAAGCTACCGTCTTTCTTTTTGACGAATAGTATGAGCGAAGCGTATGAAGCTGAGCTAGAAGATATAAAGTCTTTATTCAGATGCTTGATCAGATAATTCTTTATCTTTTGAAGCTTGTAGTCAAACATATAATAGAGACGACTTTGAGAAGATGTTCTTTCGTCGATCAACTCAATTTTATGATCGTAGAGACGATGAGAAAGTAGTTGATCAGTCATCGCTCAATCAAACACGTCTAGATAGTCATGATATTTCAAAGAAAGCTTAGCTTTGACTTCTTTCAAGATCTTCTCATATGAAAGCTCTTGTAGATTTACATCTTCGAGTTTATTTCTAGCTGTTTTTAGAAGTTGATCGATTTTCTTGATGATGATCACGAAAGTAGTCACATTCGATCGTTTGACTAGTGATCTATATGCTGCAGTCTCTATCATTGCTATGTTCATTGAATCGAAAGACGAAGCGAAGTTGACTGAATTAGATGATTTCATGATTTTACTGAATGAAGATGACTTCTCGCTGAGTCGAGTGATGACAGAAGAGATAGATCTCTTTAGTATTTGAGTAGAGATTAAACTCTTCTGTTCTATCGCGATTTTCTTGCTTGAAAAAACAGTTGAATGAGCTTTGATAGAAGCTTTGATATGAGTTTCGAAACTAGAAAATTGAAGACGATCATTTCTCATATCAATAGTCATCTCGATCTTGTTCATTCATGTTTTTTCAAGAATCATCTGATGTTGATCTAATTGAGTGATCAGCATAAAGACGAAATGTTTCATATGATCTTGAACAGTTAAATTTGAATAAATTGCATGAGTAATGAACTTTTTTGCATAATGATCATCAAATCTTCTTATTGATTTGAGCTTGGTTAAAGATAAAGATTTAATTTGCAAATGATCACAAACATTCTGCGCGATTAATTCATCAATAAATGAATAGTCAGCTGCTTCAGTGTCAATCAATAACTTTAATGAGTAACTAATTTCATTGCTAGATAGTACACATTCAATAGTCAAAGATTTCAAAGCAAAAAAATCATCTGAGCTGCTCATTGTTAAAGAAATTAACACATCTGTCAGAAACTGAGCTAAACTAGAGATACTATTAATATAGAAGACTGATATTATTATTACTTTGATAGAATTTAGGTACAAGACAATACATCAAATAATGTACAAGATGAAAGACAAAAAGCAAAAAGAAAGAACAAGAACTCAACTTCTATATACATGAATTGAGCAGAATCAAGACTAGACAGTAGTTTTATTGACTTAAGATTGCAGAAGTTCGTGCACATGATTGAGATAATTGAAACAGAATTGCTGAGACTAGATTAAGATGATGATGACTAGATTAATGACTTGATTCATTGAACTGCAAAACAGATTCAATGAATCAAGATTATTTAAAATATCGACAATTTATGTTCTAAATTGAGTTGATGATCTGACATCATGACAGTAACTTCTTTCTTTAAGACTAAGCTTCTGCAAGACAATGAGAAGAAACAAGATGAGAAAAGAAAGAATCAAAGACAAAGATTGAAATGAGATGAAAATTGATGAAAACGCATTTTAATGTGATGAAGCACAGATGAAACTAGAATAAATTTGAGTCACATCTGAGTCAGATTTGAACAAGATGTCTGAGTCAGATCTTGACAAAATCTGAGAGACAAGACGAGATGAGACGCATTTTAACATGATGATGCATGAGAAATTGAAACACATCTGAGTCACATCTGAGCTAGATTTAAACAAGATGTCTGAGTCAGATCTAGACAAGATCTGAGTCAGATCTGAACTGAGTTGAGATGATGAAGATTGAACTTAAAGTTCTTGATATTGACATTGAAACATCACACATGACAGTACATGTGATTCTTCAACGACAGAATTGACGAGATGATATTCATTGAGTGCTTGCTCATAATTATTCAGAAGATGAAAAGACTCTCAAGTAAAGAAGTGATCTTTTCAATCAATGTAATACTTAAGCAGAGATGAATTATAACATCTGTCACGCTTGAAGTTTAGTATGCTGTTTACATATCAGAATCTTTCATCATTCTTGATGACAACGAATTCTTAAAGTTTTTGATGTTGATTCAAAAGAAAGTCACTTGCGATATGATTCAAAAGAATGACATGAAAGATTGAATGAATCTTCATGAATGCTGAAAGATTTAACTCAATGATCAGAAAATTGTTCTTGAAGACATGTTTGATCTTAAAGAAGTCAAAGTTATGATCATCTAACTTGACAATAAGATGAGCGATGCTGAGATTGCAAGCATTTAGTCAGACTTTATCTTCAACGAAGTATTTAGAACAAGAACGACGAAAGAGATTGACATTGAATTTGTAAATGATCTGAGCTATAAGCATCTCATCACGTAAATGCTCAGTTAGTTTCTTCATCTTCTTGATAAACTCTTTGACATTGATTAACTTGTCTTGAGCTTGAAACATAAGATTCTCAAGCAGAGATTCAGAAAACTCAAAGTTTAAACGTGAGTTTTGACTTGAATTGATCAAGAAGAATGATGCTAGAGTGATTGATGATGATGCATTATTGACAACAAATTTGACTTCAGAAAGTCACTTAATTCAGTCATTCTGCATGTAGTTGACGAAGACTTGAAGATAATGCTTCATGACAGCATTGATTCTCTCAATTTGATCATTGATTTCAGAATGATATGTTGTTGATAACTTAGCATTTATCTTCAGCATTTTACACATATGCTTTCAAACATCGAAGATAAATTGTGTGTCTTAATCAGACATGAAAAACTTGAGTAAATCATGATGTTTTCAAACATGAGCATAGAAGCAGTTGATAACTTCTTCAACTTTCATAAAAGTGATGAAGATTAAATGTCTCATTTTGATAAGATAATTGATGAAGATTAAAACATATCTATATGTGATATTCATGAAGATATTGAGCGATAAAGAATCTACATAGTTCATGAAAACATCACGTCAACGACGTTCAAGAACTGAAAGAGAACACAATTATTCTTAAGTTTATTGTTTAAAGAGCTTAAAATGTGTGCATACGTGACAGTTTTGTACGAAGCGTTGAACATACTTATAAATGTTTAATCATCAGTAAACTTGACTGATCAGTTCATAGCTTTTTGCTCTTTCTGAATGATTATCAATGACATTATCATAAGCGAGCTGAATGATACAAAGACGTAGTTTATCTGAGTTGAACATGTACTTTCTTTCTTGAAAGTACAGATGATTCTCATGTTCTTCACACTCGACTAGAAAAATCTTGTTGTAATGTCGTGTTTCATTGCAAAGCACTTTGATTATCTGAACTGCAAATTTGTCATTGATTTCGACTTGCTTTCACAATGTCTGAGTGAAGATGTCAGCAAAATCTTCATCAAGATTCAGAATGTCTTGATCTAGCTGAGACTTGATGTTTTCAACGTTGAATTCTTCGATTTCTAGATTCATGAGAGCTAAAATTTGCAAGAATGCTGAGATAACTGAGAACAGATGTAACTGAATTGAATTTAAAGCAATGATTTGTGACTGAAGCTTCATGATTTTGATGTTGAAGACGTCGAAGATGAGATTCTTAACAATATCGAAGTTTAAAACATGAGTTTTCAGAATTGTCTGATGTTGATATTGATGTCAAGAATCAAATGTATTCTTCTCTTTAGAAAGATCTTCTGAGCGACGTGTCAGAGCATTCAACTTATCATCAATCTTGTTGAAATGATAAGCGATGCAATAGTTGAATCTAGACAGAAACTCACTTTAACGAGCTTGATGATGACTCAACTGCTTAGTTGACATGAAATACTCAAGGTTTTTGTGATTCGTGATCATCTTGACAGAATAGATAAAGTCTTCAAGCTCTGATCATCATTTCTCGAAAGCGCAAACAATGATCATGAGTTCTTTATCGTAGATCTCGTAGTTACACTTGACTGAATTATGCTGTAGACTGAATTGCTTCTTGTAAGTGATTCGTGAACTGAGTTGCTTCTTGTGAGTGAATTAAGAGCGAGACTGAGAGAAAGCTACTTTGTTAACTTCAAACAAGAAATTTTCTTCTTGTTGATTAAAATCATAGATCTTGACGAGAAATGAGTAACAATGATTAAAACAGAAGAAAAAAGACAAGATGAGAATATTGTGCTCAAAATTGACATCAATGACGTGATGACGAAGTCATGACAGATTCATGATGATGAAATATTGACTTAATTCAGTGACATAGAAGAATAGTCTTTCAATGTGTTCATCGAGAATCATTATGATTTTAATGACATGAGTAATGTCATCAATTAAAGCGACTTGATCATCAAATTCTTGAAGTCTGCGAGAGTGAGTTAATTGATGCAAGAAAAGATGATGTTGTTATGTGAAGAATTTATTCATAAAGACATAAGCAAAGACTTCACTATCAATCAGAGCGAGAGTGAGAACTCTAGATTGAGCTTGACGTAGAATACAGAATACTATCATGTGACTATCTTTGAATGTCAAATTGAATTCAAAGAGTTTCAAGACAAATTTAGCAGAAAACTTTTTATATGATTGAAGTGAGAATGAAAAGATTGAGACTAGTAAACAAGATGATATATATACAGATTTCTGAGCGTGACTTAGCTCAAAAACTAGACTTTTTTCGCGAACAGCGAGACTTCTTCATCTATACTGATGATGTCACTGTCGTAGATGTTTATGATATACAGAGTGAAGAACTTCTTATTTGAGCATTCTTTAATGATTTTGCTCAAATGTTGCAACTTGCAGTAGTAGCACAGCTTTCACTTTTTGCAAATTTTCTTGATCTCAGAAATGATCAGAATCTTATCTTGAATGATGACAATGACAAAGTTTAGATTTATTGACTCATCAAGAAACGAGAGAGAGAGAGATGAAGATACTGTTGAAACAACAGTCACAAAGATGATGATCTTTGAACTCAAAGAATTACTAGTTGATGTCAAGATGTTCTTGACTTTGATGAACAAGATAATGATGAAGATGAAGCAAGATTGATGATGTTTAAGCTGCTGAAACTCTTCGTTGATGTCAAAAAATGCTTGAACTCATTGATGAAAGATGAATGATCAAGTTTCATTGAAGTTTCATCAGAAGAAGATGATGACTTAAGTGAAATAATTGACATTGTGCTTCAGACAGTCAATCAATGAGAAATTTTTCATCAAAGAACATTCTTTCTTTTGATAGAAAAGATTGTAGTAGTTGATAAAGCTATTTATGTCTTACTTCAGAATTTCGCGAAAATATAAATGAGCATCTTCTGTCTTGAAAGAATTGTTGCAGCAATGATGCAACTTATGTTGTCAATCTGCAAAGATGAAAATGATACAGAGATCATTGACTTAATATTGACTCATTAAATTGTGAATCTTCTTATCTATGATGAATCATGACTTGACATAAGCAATCTTGACTTGATGAGAGAAATAATGATCATCGTTCACGTTCATGCGCTGTATCAGACTCTGCTTTCATGCATTCAATCAATCTTTGTTCTTCTCATACTCAGATATGTTGAGAAGCTTCTTGAATCTAGAAGCAATGAAGACAGTGACAGAATTTGCAGAGAGATGAACAACAAGAAAAGATTGATTGTTCAAGATTTGTGCAACGATCTGAGCTATCATCGTGAGAAACTGAGAATTCAACTCTATATAAACTGAAGAACTGAAAATGATGAACGAAAACAAGATGATAACATCATGTTGTCAAACTTGATTTTGAAGCTCTTGCATTGCGCGAAAGATCTCAACTGAATTTTCGATCACACTTTGAGTGAACTGTTTGACAGCACGCTCATCGTCGATCAAGAGATTGTGAGATGACTTCATTTAAGCGAAAGAATAACTAGATGAGATTTCAACATATGAAAACGTTGCAAAAAGTGTAGATCTTTCATAATGTTAAAGACTGAGCTAAACTAAAGATACTATCAATATAAAAGACTGATATTATTATTATTTTGATAGAATCTAAATACAAGACAATACATCAAATAATGTATAAAACGAAAGACAAAGAGCAAAAAGAAAGAATGAAAGCTCAACTTCTATATACATGAATTAAGCAGAATTAAGACTAGACAGTAGTTTTATTGACTTAAGATTGCAGAAGTTCACGCACATGACTGAGATGATTGAAACAGAATTGCTGAAACTAGATTAAGATGATGATGATTAAATTGATGACTTGATTCATTGAACTGCAAAACAGATTCAATAAATCAAGATTATCTAAGATATCAATGATTTATGTTCTAAATTGAGTTGATGATCTGACATCATGATAACATCTTTCATCACGTCTTTAATGAAAGTCACTAGTTTTTTGTCTCATTCTTTAATTTCTCTGTAAATAATTTCTTCTCTTCTTTCAACATGATGATCTCATTAAGACAAGAGATAAATGCACGAGATGTTGAAGTACTAGTCTTCAGCTGAGAGCAGTTCTTTGAAAGATGACTCGATGCTTTGCAGTTGAAGCAGATGATTGACATTCTTGATCATTCAGATTTGAGGGTGAAAAAAGTAGCGAGTCAAACATAGCTAGTAGTTGAGACTGAAGCTGATGTCAATGAAGAAACAAAACGTTTTTCCGAAGCTGCTATCAATTTGACTGTTCATTGCTCGTCATGTAGCTGATAATTGACTCATTGTTTGTTATTCACATCTTGAAGAAAGGTCTTGAGCTTATCAAGCGAGCTAAACTCTATGAGGCAAACTGACAACACATTTTGAAGATGATTGTTAATTTTATTCTGAATGTCGTTCATCAGAGTGACATTGTCGTAGTTCAGAAAGCTGAATATTTTAGTGAATTTCAAATAGAAAGAGCTGAAGAGCTTGTTGAGCTGCTTCAGAGCAACGTATTCATGATGACACTTTCGAATCAGATTCTGATTTTCGTAAATTTCTTTCAAATGTTTCAGTAACTCTGATAGTGATTGATAAAATGAGAAAGCATCAACACAACGCTTTGCATAGATTTGCTGATCAGCATCGTCTTCTAGCCTGAAAATCACATAGACAATATGAATCTTTTCAGTAGAATAATGATTCGCGTTGACATCGAGCTTGTCAGCTATTTTGATGTTTTATGTCTTTCAAATAGAGTCATCTGTTTTGATGAAGATGAGTGAATTCGAAAGCTTGATGAACTTGTGATGATCATTCCCGTTTTTGTTATCAGATAAAGTAGAAGATTCTCGTTGAAAGCGAGCTTCAAAAGTCGAGCTTCGTTCAACTTTCTGATTGACTTGTTGCTCAGCTGACTGAGTATCTTGACGAAGCATAGATCAATCAGCTTGACGTTGTTTCGCTCTGAAGTTCAATCACTCACCTTGTAGCTGATTGATCTTTTTCTCTAGCTCATCGTTTTTATCAAAAGCGACTTCTAGTTGTTTCGCTCTCTTTTTGTGATCATCTTGTACAAGAAGTCAGTGTTCATTGAGTTGTAAAGTCAAGTCTCGCTGACTTCAAAGCTCGTTCAGCATATTGATGACTTCGTCAAGTTGATTGCTGACTCAATGAAACAGTTGTTCTTCAATGTTTATGTTTCATGAGATGTCAGCTTTCTCAGCTTCGACTGAAGCATTAATGAATAGAAGTGAAACTCTTTTATTGACAGTGCTTCTAAGCAGACAAGTTGTTCAAGACTCAACTGACTTGACATCATGTATCATGATGAGAGAAGATAAAAGTTGTTGAGGTAAGAGTAAATGAGAGATTGATGTTTTGAATTGATGTTTTTTGATGAGTGAAAATTCAAAGAATCTCTTGTGAATTTCAGATAATAATTGAGTGCTTTATTCAAAGAATTTCTTGTGAATAGAATGATGAAAATGAGTGTAGAATCGAAGAATTTCTTGCGACCTAAAATGATGATGCAAATTTGAAGAATTTCTTGCAAATTTTTCTTACTGAATAGATTGTTTCATATCATTTATTCATTGATAGCAGAGTAGTAAATGATGAGCATTTATCTAATGTTAGAGACCTGTCTAGAACGAGTCAGATAGAGATGTCATTTAACTAGAAGATAAATGCTAAGAAAGAAAGATGACTACAGAAAAGAAGCTGATTACATATGTGTGTTTCTCAGTCAACGCTAGACTCAATAGAAACTAGTCAAGATAATGAAGCAAGAATAGATCTGACAAGACTAGAAGACTAAGTCTGACAAGGCTAAAATCATGACAGTTGTCGCTCATAATCTTATCTCAACAGCATTTAAGAATCATTTTAAATCTAGAAATATGCTGAGCATCAAACGATCACAGTATGTCAATCAGCTTGTGACTGAATTCAATGACGATATTCAAGTTGAAGAATATCTCACGTTCAACTCTCGACTTGTCAAAGATGTGCTGATTTATCACGTAAGTTCTGAAGCATCAAACAAAATCAAGAGAAAGACTATCAGCATGTTGTTCTCTGATTCATTGAGTCAGAAAGCAGCAGCAGCAAGCTCAATTCTCTTCAAAATCATTTCTTTAACAATAATAACTTTTAACACTCTGTCTGATTGATCTCTTGAAGACTTTGAACTCAATTGTAAATCTAAACAAATAAACTCATGCAGACTGATTTGCAAGCTTAAAGTTGTGCAGATTGCACAATCTCAATCAAATAAAGAGCTTGAACTGACTGATCTGCGAGTTGAGATGCTGTGAGAATTTCTTCAAACTCGTCATCTTGTCAGCGATCAGAAATATGAGCAGCTGACATATGATTTCAAAGATAAGAAATTATTCGACATACTTAACGACGAAGATCTACAAAACATGATTCATCACTATTGCGCTCAAGACTTGCGCTCAATGATGATCATAGTGATGACTTTCAATGATTTTAATTAGCTCAATTTCTCAATCTCAATTGCTTGATCTGATCTGTGAGATAGAATTCACTCAATCATCTTCATCAGTATCTCTTCACTACTTCTTATCTTTTCTCGTGCGTTCGAAATCTTCAATTCATAGTAAAGACAGTGACAGTCTGTCACATCGCTCAATACAAGAAATACAACAAAAAAGCTCATTGTGAAAGCTATGTTCATATATTATTACCTTTTTTCTTCTCTTTTTTCACAATACTGATCTGTTTTAGCAGTCTCGAAGCATTCTCTTTCTGACAATGAATTCGAAAATAATTCACAACAGTATTTAAGTAAAAGAAGAAGAAGAAGCAAAAATTAAAACCAGCTTTCAAACTTCAAAGAGAATGTAAATGATCTAGATCAACACTTCTCATCGTCTGAAAAGCAGCATGAGAAGTCATTGTCAGTTGTTAAGTCATCATCTGATGCTTATAAGTTTAACACTTCTCTTCAATTCAACAAATTCATTGAATCATCATCATCTGATCTTGAATTAAATTCTGAGATTGAAGATAAGCAAGCAGTGATGAACGTGAAGAAACGATCAGTCTGCATCTTCTTCATCGACGTAATAATAGCTGATCTTCTTTCTAGCTTTCGCAAAATTAAAGATAGTCAATTGTGTGAACATGTACATGATAACATGTAATCACAAGCTGCTTGATTTGCCAAGATTTCAAAACTTGATGAAATCACTGATAACAGTAAGATCTTGATTTCTGAAATGCTCAAAGTCGTGTATCATTAACAATGACTGTGCATCTTTGTAGTGATGCATTTCAATAGCAAACACTTGAAACGATATGATGCTTTTGTGAATGATGAGATGAATCTAGAAAAAGTAAAACCTACTGACTTATTATTCAATCTTTCATGCTGATTCTGCTTACGTGTAGATGTATGAAACTATTAATGTCATCATCTTTCATCTTCAACTGTATAAGAAATGAGCGAAGATCTTAAAGAAGTAAAACGATCAGTCAAACATTCAACATCACTGTACAGAAGATGCTTCTTAAGACTCAACTTAGCTTATGAATGATTGATTCTGCGAATGCTCTTGTCAGTTAGATTTCAAATGTTTCAAGATGAGATCAATCAATGAATTGACTCTGTTTCTCATCTCTTTCAGCAATGTAAACAACTGATTTAATAAACTGAAGATCGTTGTCGATCTTAAAGCTCTGAAGATTGAATTTACAGTTGTTCACAGTGTTATTGTAGAACTCAGTCATATTATGATCATTGTCAAAGTCAATAGAATCAGAACTATTCATGACGACAGTGATGAAAATGTCAAGCTGTCAAAGATTAAATCTTGTGATTGATCAAAGCAACATGACAAGTCAAGCAAGAAGAGCATTTTGATGTTCATACTAACTACATGACAATCATGACATAAAATCTTCGATGTTGTGAATGAGCAGCACAAGTATGCTTTCAAGCAAGAAGAGAAGAGAGTGATTCAAACTGAGATCATTCATCATTTTCAATGCAACTTTGTCATTGTTAATGAATTGCACATGATAAAGAATATAAAAAAGAGTATGTGACGTATATTAAAGAAAATGAGAACGAATCGATCACAATATCATTTCTGACTTATGATTATGTCAGAAACTATGATAAATTCTAATTCGCTTAACATCTTGATCTCAATGAACATTTTGAAAAATCTTTCATGAAAGAGATCAGATCATCAATATCATCACTTTCGTTCTGTTGAACTTAAGATCATGATCAGAATCATAATCAAATGTATGAATACAAAATCAAACTTCAAGACACAAATCAAGCTAACTTAAGTCATCAAAATCTTCGCGAACATACTTTCTAACTTTCTGATTCATAGATGCAAGAAGAGTTTGTGATTTGAGTATGAACTGATGAAGCTTAAGAAGCTTCATCAGTTCAAACATACAGATCAGTTCTCAGTATCATACATGTTCACATTCAAAACTATCACTATCAATTGATAATAAGTCGTCTTGAAAAAGCTTGAGAAACAGCAAGAACATTGAAATAACAATAAGCATTTTGTCAGTTTCATACACGTTCATTCATAATGTTTGACTGCAGTCAATTTCAATATGACATTTACCTCAGCATGATTTCTTCGTTTATGCAGCTGTCTATCTTATCTCGTCATCTTTTCACACATTCATAATCAGAAATATATTAACAGTGCAATTGAGACTACATGTATGAATATGAAAATTGATTGAATGAAGAATGACTGTGTGTTGAATTGTGACTACGCAATTCTCAGAAGTACTTCATTTAAGCTTCGCGTCATCGCTTGCATTCTCAAGAGTCATGAAGACATCAATGTGTTGATAATGTCTTCATTTACTGAAATAACTTTGATGATTGAACGCGTAAGTCTTTCTCTTCTTCAAGATTTTCAATGAACAAGTGCTTGAGCTTGTCTCATTTTATATCACAAGCATGTTCTTTTCTTCTTCAAGTATTATGCTTGCTGCTGACTTCTTTCTTTTGTAGTACATTCAAGAGAATAGCGAGCTGAAATGACACACTTGCATGTACTTTGAGAATGTCAAGAAGAGAAAGAACGCAGAATATGTATTTATGCAAAAGATTGACGATAATGATTGTCTTGAGATAGAAGACAAATTGAACTGTCTGATTAAATGCATTGACATCATGAATACAGAATTGAATCTGACTCAAGCTACTGTGATAATTCTGTGCAAACTCATCTATGATCTCAAGTTGTACAAGCAGACGTCTAAGAGAACTCATTGTCTTGATCAGAAAGAAAAGATCTTTCTGTATGTATTGTTTTCTGATACAAGCATAGAGAAGTATGTGAATGAAAGACGAGTTACGCGATCAGATTTTGAAATCGACGCATTTAAGATTGTAAATGCAAAATCGATTGAGACTATAAAAGCTGTTAGTAATTCTGTAGAAATTTAAGAAGTAATGTACTCAGATGAAAGAGCAATCGTAACAGTCATGATCATAGAATTCAATCACTTGTTGCAATCATGATTTAGATCAGATCAAATTCAGTCTAACTGTAGATCAGAAAATCTATGATGCTATTCTAAAGAACGACTTGACATAAATGCGTTGCATCTGTAAACATTCTTGATCAATTATTCATGATCTTTATCGTTGTCAACGATATATCTTACATTTAACTTTCAACGTGTCAAAGACGTGCTCATCTATCAAATCAACTCAGAAGCAACAATGACAGTCAAAAGAAAGACTGTCAGCATGTCATGTTTCAACTCACAGAGTCAAAATACTGCAGTAGTAAGCTTGATTCTTTCTAAAGTCATTCTTGCTATGATTAAATCTTTTAATTCTTTATTTCATTAGTCTCTTAAGAACTTTGAAATCGACTATAAATCTAGACAGATTGCTCTATAAAGACACGCAAGCAAGATCAGAATTTTGCAGATCTCGTATCAGCAACTTAATAAAGAGCTTATGTTGAATAATTTGCGATTTGAGATGTCTTGAAACTTTCTCTGAGTTAATCATCTTGTCAATGATTAGAAATACAAACAGCTCGTATATGAAGTCGTTGAACACTCTCAACGATAAAGATATACAAAACGCTGACTATTACTATCGCGCTCGAGACTTATGCTTAATCACAATCATATTAATGTTGACTTCTGATGATTTTTGTTGACTCAATTTCTCAGTCTCAATTGCTTGATCTGATCTGCAAGATAGTATTCATCTTGTTATCTTCATCAGCATTTCTTCTGCACTCGTTCTTTTCTTTTGTTTGTTCGAAATCTTCACTTGATAATAAAGACATTGAAAGTCTGTCACATCGCTTGATGCATAATACACAAGCTCACAGCGCGCACTGTGTTTATATCTTATTACTCACAATCAGCTTTTAGATTTCTAAGATGACATAAATGATACAAATCTACATCTTTCATTGCTTGAGAAGAAGCATGAGAAATGATCATCAATGAACAAGTCTTCGTTCAAGACTTTTAAGTCTGTTCAATTTGACTGATTGATGCGAAAGATGACGAAGTTCTTTAAGCTCAATTGATAAATATTTAAAGCATAAGTTCTTCATATGTTGATGAATTAAGCAGTGTGAAACTATATCAGCAACAACGACAATCATTCTTATGATCAGCTTCGAGATCATCAGACAATGATTCAACGACGTTGAAAGAACTTGAACTGCAAGAAGAGTAAAAGAAGAACTGAAAGCACACGTTGATGCTCTGATTTCATTAACAGCAAAGATCATGTCTGTGCTATACAAGCTTGTGAAGAGAATTTCATGATCAGTGAACGAAAGTTCTATTAATTTTTGAATCAACAATGTTTGCAACGTTTCAGTTCTGAAGCAAATCTTTGATACGTCATCAGCGAAAACTTGTTCTCTAGCAACGAAGATTTCGTGAAGCAAATCTTTCTTTATTATTTATCAAGCAATGAACTGACTGCATTTGATGAATAAATATCTCATTATCTCATGAATAAAACTTGCACTCTGCTATGACATCAAACGATTTAAAACATTATGTGAAAACTCTGAAGTAATCTGATGAATGAAAAGATGAATGCATTCTCAGATCAAGCGTGACATCTGCTTTACAGACTTTTCATTCAAGCACGACTACTTCTTCAAATGAAGGTTGCAAGCAATTTCGTCAACGAAATGAGGTTTCTATCAATGTTAAAGAACTTAGATAAATCAATGCTGTCGTGAAGTAGATTGATCTTCAACGCTTTAAAATGCAAGCAGAATGTTAAGATGAACAACAATCTACAAGAAATTGTAAGAAGATTTGATAAACTTCTCACTGTGCTCATGATTCAATGACTATCAGTCTTCAGATGAATTCTGAGTAATCAGCTGTTTTTATGTCTACTGCAGAGAGTGTTTTAACGCTCTTGTTTATGAAGTCATCAAGCGTGATGAAGAGTAAACTGCATGTTTAAATTACAACAGTATTACATTGAGTTTTGATCATGTGACAAGTTAAAAGAATTGCAGATGAATGTCAAAGACAGTGAGAGAACTTCTTCACGCACTTGCAAAGATTTTAAACAAGATTTCAAATGAATCAATTTCAACAACTCAATTCTTTCATCTTTGAAAACAATGATGATGCAGACGCAGATTGAACTGTGATTGACGAAGAAGTTGAACAAGAAGATCATCATCTTCACTCAGTTTCACATGCTGTAAGTTCTCATCATGTCATGAGTTCTGACTTGAGAACAAGCTAATTGCAAAACAGCATGAAAGTGCTGAGTTATCTCTTTCAACAGCGCGACTGAGTCTTTGTTAACTATCACGACAAAATGACTCACGAAGTTCGTGATAACATCATCATCATGTTTCGCGATGATTGAATCATGAAGATCATGATCGTCTTTCTCAAATGCAATAATGTCAAACTCAATCTCATCATGATCTTTCGCGTCATCTGTGTCGATCTGTGATGAAACAGCAGCATCAAGCAACAAGTCTTCTGTCACGTCTGTATGTCAAAGATGCTTTTCAAAAAGCGTAAGTCTTTCTCTTTTTTGAGAATTTCAATGAACAAGTGCTTGAGCTTGTCTCATTTTATATCACAAGCATGTTTTTTTCTTCTTCAAGTGATATGCTTACTGCTAACTCTTTTCTTTAGTAGAATATTCAAAATAATAATGAGCTCAAGCATCATACTCACATGTACTTTGAGAATGCTAAAAGAAGAAAGAATGCTGAGTATGTATTCATGTGATAAATCAATGAAAACAATTGTCTTGTAGTAAATGACAAGTTGAACTGTTTGATTGAATGCATCAATCTTATGAATATTGAAATGAATCTGAATTGTACGATCATGATAACTTTTTGCAAGCTCGCTTATGATCTCAAATTATACAAGCAAGCGCTCAAGAGAGTTCATTGTCTTGAACAGAAAGAGAAAATCTTTGTTTATGTGTTATTTTTCAATACGACTATTGAGAAATATGTCGAGTTTCAAAGTCAACATGTTCAAGACTGTAAATGCAACATAAGATCTGAGCAAGCAAATTTCAACAAGTATTGACAAAGCAAGCAGATCTAAGCAGGATCTGAGCAAAACATAAGCAAAATATTCAAGCAAGATAACTGAGCAAGATCTGAGCAAGATATTCAAGCAAGACAACTGAGCAAGATCTGAGCAAGATATTTGAGTAAGATAACTGAGCAAAACCTGAGTAAGATAACTGAGTAAGATAACTGAGCAAGATAACTGAGCAAAATCTGAGTAAGATAACTGAGTAAGATCTAAGCAAGATATCTGAGTGAAAGTTGAGTAAGATATTCAAGCAAGATATTTGAGCAAGAGTTGAGAAAAATCTGAGCAAGATTTGAGCAAGATGATTCTCAAGTCAACAAATGTTGACGAAGCAAATAAATTTAAACAAGAACTTGATCAAGAATTTAATGATAGACAAGATTTAAGCAAGAGAGTGTAAATGAGATTCAAGCAATTGAACAGAAGTATATATAATAAACAAATCAATGAGTCTCAACTGCTTCAAGTTACATTAATCACAGCTGTTGAACATTAATGTATTCTGTTTACTTGTAACTTATTATGTTTGTTACAAATAACTGTGTCAAAGATGATTGAATATTTTGATGTGATGTGCAAAGTAACTAACTGATGACTGATTGCATCAATTGCGTCAAATTTTGAAACTTTTGCTAAATGCAAGTTGTACATTTATTAATGAAAGAAATAAGAAAGAATCAGGAAGAAAACAGAAAGAAAACAGCAAGAAAACAATCTATTCATTAATGCTCAAGAAAACAGAAAGAAAATCATTAATTTTCAGAGACTTGAATTTAGAACTTGATATTTCATAGAACTTGATGATATTTCTTGAGATGAGTTGAAGAACGTGATAGAATAGATAGTATTTATGAAATACTTGATTTATCTCTTTGACAGTCACAAAGTTGATCATTCTCTTTGATCAACAGCTAGGTCAAATTTGATAGCAGCTTGATCAGATGAGATACAAGTGCTTCATAAATTGTGCTGTCGTTGACTTGTTGAATTCAAATAAATGCTTGTATGCTTAGTCATTAAAGAGGTTTCTCTACTAGCATTGTAAATCATAAAGAGTGATTGACTTTGTGACTGTCAAAGAGATACATCTCAATTTCAGTCTATTCTATCATCAAAATGACAGAATTAAATTCGTTATCAATGAATAGAAAATTGCATGCGTGAATAAGATCTTTATTACTTAAAGATTTTCAAGCATTCGTTCGTGAATGTTTATCTCGTTGATAAAAAGTCTGTGTTCATTCTTCATCTCTTTCTCTCTTTCTTTCTTTTCACGCATACACTCTTCACTCACTTCAACTTCGTTCGCTCTTCTCTTCTATTTTGTATATATATATATATATATATCTTACTATTTTGTTAACAGAAGCTTTGTTCTCAGATTTGAATAGTTATACTTCATTTCTTTGAGAATTTAGTCTCGATTCTATAATTCTCAAATCACTCACTTAAATTATTATTAAAGAAAAGAGATAAATCAGACAGCAAGCATCAAGTGAAATTTTCACTCAATGTTCTGCGATTGAACAAATTTCGCTCTGAACTTCTCTATCTATCTTTCTATGATCTGCTTGAGATAATTAATCAGTTCAAAGTTACGAAGAATCTAATTTTTACTTCAATTCTTACTTTATTTGATTCTTGTTTGACAAACTTGAAGCGAGAGAAAAGATCAGCTGTAGCACATCAAGAGATAAACGTCAGAAGCAGCGTGATCAAGATCAAAGTTGAAGAAGTTGATGAAAGCATAAACATAGCTTGCATGAATGTGATCACTGAGATCACTAGCTAACTCAATCTGCTGACAATATTTATGATTGATGATTTGATTAATTCTAGAACATTCAAATCAACAAAGTACAAAAGATCAAAGTTGAGTCTTGAACAAAATTTTCATCAAATCTGATGAATATTAGAAAAATAAATCTTTTGAACTTGATGAGATTGTGAAAGTTCAGATCATTAATTCAAGCTTTAATAATCTTTTCATTCAACAGCTTCTTTCGCTTGATTAATTTCTTGAAAATGACGAGCTATTTAATGAGAAACACTCGTTCAAGTTGCAAAAAACGTTCGCTTGAATCTACAGTGAATTCAAATCTTGACAGTTAAAGAATTCAGACTTGACTTTAGATACTATGCTGTCAAGAACAATTCAAATTCTTGCGTTCATAACACAATTGCAAAAGCTAAAGAAAGTCTTCTTTTTAAAGAAGAAGAGTTCTGAGCTAGAATTCTAGACAAATACAATGATTGCTTTGAAATGTTCAAGCTTCAGACAGATATGTTGCATCAATGATTCAACAAGTAAAATCTTAAGTTGCAATCAAGATCATTCTCATTTGCGAAAGAAGAATTTCTTAAGACAAAGAAGCATTTTTTTCTATTTTGCTTAAATATGATGAAGAGATTCAGAATCGAGTTTTGTTGATCTTTTCATTATCAGAATCAAGTTGAAGATATTACTTGAAATCTTCTTTAAGAAAGATAATTCATTGACTTTAATTACATATAATTACAATTGCACAACGCGTTGAATCAAAACAGTCTGACTCAGAAACAAGAAGACATTGCTGAATCAGAACTCAGAAAATCTCAAGCTTTTATCAATTTCTTCTCAAGCTTATTCTGAAGAACAAGAATGTCATGAACTGAATTTACATTTAAGCTTTCAGCATATCACTCATTTTTTGCAAAAGTTGAAAAATATTACGAGTTTAAACTATGTGAGATATTCATTATGAAGAGATGAAAGTTTATGAATATCAATGATTCAAAGTGATGAAGCAAGAATAGTTGAATGAACTGAATTTACGTCTAAGCTTTCAGCATATCACTCATCTTTTGCAAAAGTTGAAAAATATTACAAGTTTAAACTATGTGAAATATCTAAATAGTGATAAACAAAAGCAATGCTATAAAGTATTTAAATAGCGATAAACAACAGCAATGCTATGAGATATCTGAATAGCTGCAAACAACAGCAATGCTATGAGATATTCTTTCAAGTGCTAAAGCAAATGTCTCAATATCATCTCATGCAATATCATCAGTCAAGTATCACAAGTCAAAGTCAACTCATATTTACTCTTGATCATGTTATAAGTCAGAGATCAGAAGTCATAGTCAACAAATTGCATACAATCAACTCAGTTCAAAAACACGTAGTCATCATCATCATTCAACTTGAGAGAAGAAAATCATCATGATTACAAGCGACATGACACTGTGAGTACAGACAACACAGTGATTACAAGTGACTCAGAGCAAAATACACATATCAATATGATTACAGCGTGAGTATGAAGCATGATACAAGAAGCAGAATACAAGAAGCAAAATACACTTCTTGCTCAAATATTTTGCTCAATTCAAATTTGAGCAAGAAGATTTTCAAGTTAACAAGTGTTAACAAAGCAAATAAATCTGAGCAAGATCTGAGTAAGATCTAAACAAGATTTGAGTAAAATATCTGAGCAAGAAGATTTTCAAGTTAACAAGTGTTAACAGAATAAATAGATTTAAGTAAGATCTGAGCAAGATATCTGAGCAAGATCTGAGTAAGATTTGAGCAAGAAGATTTTTAAGTCAACAAATGTTAACAGAGTAAATAGATTTAAGCAAGATCTGAATAAGATTTGAGCAAAATATCTGAGTAAGAAGATTCTCAAGTCAACAAGTGTTAACAAAGCAAATAAATCTGAGCAAGATTTGAGCAAGATTTGAGCAAGATATCTGAGTAAGATCTGAGCAAGATTTGAGCAAGATTTGAGTAAGATTTAAGTAAGAAGATTCTCAAGTTAACAAGTGTTGACAAAGCAAATAAATCTGAGCAAGATTTGAGCAAAATCTGAGTAAAATTTGAGCAAGATATTTGAGCAAGAAGATTCTCAAGTTGACAAGTGTTAACAAAGCAAATAAATTTGAGCAAGATCTGAGCAAGATATCTGAGTAAAATCTGAGTAAGATCTGAGCAAGAAGATTCTCAAGTTAATAAATGTTGACAAAGCAAATAAATCTGAACAAAATATCTGAGCAAAATCTGAGTAAAAGAGTGTAGATAAGATTCAAGCAATTGAACAGAAGTAAGATCAAAGCAGAAAGAATTAATCAAGATTTGCACAAGAACAGAAGCTTTCAACATATAATAAACAAATCAATGAGTCATAATTGTTTCAAGTTACATTAATCACAGTTATTGAACATTAATGTAACAAAGTGACAGTTCTTTCTGTTCACTTGTAACTTTCTATGTTTGTTACAAATAATTATGTCAAAGATAATCAAATATTTTGATGTGATGCACAAAGTAACTAAATAGATAATAGATTGCTGATTGCGTTAATTGCGTCAAATTTTGAGACTTCTGCTAAAATGCAAGTTGCACATTTGTCGATGTACAACGATATTCAATCTCATCATGTCTCAATCAGTTATTTTTCTTGAAAATCACAAGAAAAAAATTCTTGAACTATCTCATAATGATGTCAAGATATCAGATATTCATTGAATTCTACAAGATGAATATCATGTCAACATAACTCAACGAACTTTGCACAATCAACTTCGCACATGACAGATAATCAAGAATACTCAAGCAAACACAAGTGATGAATTTCATGATTGAATCAGAGAACTTTATTTACTTCATCTGTTTGACAAGAATATACTTCAAATTCTTGAGAACGAAGATTCTAAAATCACACGATTCTTTCTTATACACATACAAAAGAAGTTGAAATTGAAGAATCACGTTGATTTGATTGATAAAAAGATAGCAGATGCAAAAATGCTGTTTATTGTAGAAGTTGAACTTCAAAAGAAAATCATTAAGAGTTATGAGTAAAATATGTGTTATGAGCATATCAAGACTGATAAGACTGATTAGAACTAGTCAACAATTTAGTTGAGATCTGATCTAGATCTGACTCAGATTTGACTCAGATATGACTCAACACTCTTTTTCTTTCTTAACACTCTTTTCTTTCACCAACATTTTGTTCATTTACATCACATTCTTTTCATGTCACAAACACATTTCTTTCAAGTCTAACACAGTCTTTGAACATTACATAAATAAAAGCTTTTGTATCAATCTTCTTCTGTATTCTTAATATTCAATTATAACTATCTTTAAAGATCAAGCATTATCAATTCTGATCTTCATTGATTGTATCATTTAGACACGATTCTGACATTATATTAAGAATGTGTTAATCACATGATACTGATCTCATTACTCATTCAATATACTCGTCTAGACAGAACGAGTTTAAAGAAATTCATTTATCTGATGATTGATGACAATTGAAAGATAGAACAACACTAGAAAGTTGAATAAAATCAACGACAAGACTGTTTGAATTGCTATACTACTTATCACTCATTAAGTACACAAAGTTCACTCGATTACGAGAATCACTATAAAGAATCTTCGTGAATTGCTCAAGAATCAAATTGATTGATAGATTCAATGATAAAGAATCTTTGTTGTTTGCTAGAGAATCAATCAAATCAATCAACAAATAAATCTCATCTTCTTTGTTGAAGATTAAACATCATTTCATACATCTTTCTTTTTCAATCGTCAAGCATCGTCATTCGTTCAATTTTCTTTCAAACAAATCTCATCATGTCTAGTCATTCATTTACTGAAGAGCATTCTGAAGAATTTCAAAATCGTTTCTTTCAAACTTCTGATGCTGATTCATCAAAATCATGAACGAAATCACTAAGTGCTGCGTCATTCATTCATGAAGATGATGAATCATTCGTTGAAATAATAATACTTCTTATGTTCTACAAAATCTGAAAGACTTGAAGTCTAGTTCTTGATGAAGAAACAGATCAACTTTACAAGTTAAATAAATAACAAGAAGACGAAATCAAAGAGTTGAAGACTAGACTTCAAGCTAAAGAAAACACTTCTTCTGATTTTATTTACTCTGAGCATTCTAGATCTCAAAAAATACCTGATTCTTCGCTGTTTACTGATGAAAAGAACTTTATTTGAGAAAACTGATACGGAAAAATTCAGAATAAACTAGAGATCAACGTTGATCTCTTTTCTAATGAACGAGTCAAATTGAGCTATATACATTCTAGATTATTCAATGACGCAGCTAAATCTGCCGTCAAGTTAAAGTTGAGTTGAGTTGAAGAAAGTCAACTTAACTCAATTCTGAGTTCAAGTTTAGATTGAGTTGATCTCTCTCAACTCAAGTTCAATTCAAGATCAAATTGAGTTGCTTGAACTCAATTTCTAAAAATAGTATACTTACTTATATGCACAGAGTTTTCATGCAAACTGAATTTGAACTCGATTTCTAAAAATAGAATAATTACTTGTATGCATGAGATTTTCGCGCAAACTGAGTTTTCACGCACTCTAATTTAGAAAGATTAGCAACAAATAGTTAGAGTTTGACGTGCTAAAATGACATCAATATAAATAGTTTTAGTTAACGTGCGTGAAAATCTCGTTTGCGCTGAAATCTCATGCATACAAGTAGTTAATCAATTGACTTTACATTCAAGGGAAAAAAAACTAAAGTTATTGACAAAAGCAATAAGAATTAACTTGAATTATGCGCGAAAGCAATAGTATCACTAACAGTGTGACAGTGCAAAAATTGTATTTACTATCTATTTGCCTTGTGACAGCGTTGCATTCTGATTGCATAGTAACATGACTATCTACTTCGTCATGTAATGTGAACAAGCTTCAAATGTAAACTTTTTGCTTATAAGATGAAAAATCAATCTCATATTCTTCGTTTGAATGATTACACACTTTGCATGAATTGTGTAAAAATTGATATCTATTAAGTAATCAGTATTTGAATCGCAAAATTGATTGCAAAATTGATCGTGAAACTAATCTTCATACATCGCAATTAGTCATGCTTTCATTGTTTTCTGCAATGTCTTTATAGCTTTTGATTGAAAGCGAAGATTGATTTCAATCAATTCATGATACACTTCGTGAATCACACGCTGAAACAACAACTTTGAAATAAGTAAGTCAATTGTTCTTTGATATCAACGAATTTCACGAAGTGTCACAGTTTCTTTATGATATTTTCGCATTTTCTTGAGCTTGATAAGATCACTTTTTATGATGACATTGATAACATGAGCTGACTCAATGAATTGAACATTCTAACATATGATCAGCGTCTTTGAAATTACTTTTGCAATTCTTTTTGCAATCTAGTAAGTTTTAAACTTACTTTGATGAGCTTCATCTTTCTGTCATCAGTTCTCGACTTCACTACTGACTGTTTTCAAGACATCTTTTCAACAAATTGCTTGTTATGAAGTTTTTTACTGAATGATGATGAGAATGATGATGATGAGAATGATGACGATGAAGATGATGATGATGCGCTTGACAATGACGATTCTGAGCTGCTTGACAATCATGATCTATTGTTTGACTCATGATTGAAATTTGATCTTGTAAGCTTGAATTTAGAATTCGCTGCGATATTATTTCTACTTTGCAATCAGTTTCACAATCAATTCAAGAGTAATAAGAAACGAAATCTGTACATAGATTCATGCAAGTTGAAGAGTTCATTTGAATTCAAAATCAAGTTCAAAATCTCGTCAGTTGCAAAATCAAAGATGCTGAGTAGCATTTTGTTATTGATGTTAAGTTCATTGTTTCTGTATTGCAATCAGTTTTGCGATCTTCTATAAACTCATGAAGCTGATACATAACTTACTGAGCTGTTGCAATCATGATTGCAGTATGTTGTTGTTTGAAGATGATTGTTACAAAGAAGAAAAAAAGTTGATGATTACATGACTGAATTAGTGTTGATGATCTAAATCTTAAAACCTTAAATCAAGATATCGAAGTTTAAAGTTCATATTTCATTATTGCAATTAAACTTCACTATTTTAACTCACAATCGTCATTTAGATTACTAAAATATTACGTTTACACTTTCACTACTACTTTATATCATCATTGCAATGATGTCAATTAACAAGCATAAGATAAATGATAATTATTTCGATAATTCTTATTTGAAAAAGACTAGAAGTTAAGTTGAAAGAATGACGAATGATGAAAAAGAAATAGAAAATGTCAAGAACAGAGATAGAAACATTCGTTTCTACTGAATCAAGCAATTCAAAAAATCGAATGTCTATCTACAAACATCAAATGATAATCATGAGTTCTTGTTGACTGCGCATGTAAATAGCAAATGAAATCAACGATATTTTTTGCAATTCTTTTTGCAATCAAATATTAATAAATTCATAGAATTGCGAAAGAAAATACGATGAATCATGTAAGAACGCGTCTCAATGTCGCAAGTTTCAATCAAGATTCTTCAGTACTAAGCGCTCATTTCAATATGAATGTGAAGAATTCTCAATGAGAGAAACTCTCTGACATCAATGATCTTCAGATGAAAGAATGATATCAGATGAATGACTTGCTTCTGAGAGAAAAGCTCAAGATGATGACGAATGAAGAGATGATGAATGACTTAAATGTCATCAAAAAAGCATTGATAGTGAAAATTCTTTGACAGTTTCAGAATTTCTGAAAAGACGTAACGTGTCATCTTATTATGTAAGTTTTTGACAGTTCTTTTTGTAATCTTGTTTACAACATGATTATTATTTCTTTTACTATTTTAATTTTACTCTTGAT
>JAABUW010001211.1_pt1 | contig 44833 bp, 1 predicted proteins | sample 5560081 | NCBI WGS metagenome assembly JAABUW01 (sample SAMN10711882, study PRJNA513363) | rock metagenome | isolation source: Antarctica rocks | place: Antarctica: Victoria Land, Knobhead sud | reverse complement strand
TTAAAAGTGTTTAAAAAATCAATTAATTATATAATATAAAAAGAGAGTAAACAACAACAAAAAAAGTAGCAATATTAAAAAGTCGAAATTTGTCGAATTTTAACTATGTTCGAACACGTTTATCTAGATTTGCCATATAGAGAAAGAAAAACATATAAAAGTACTTTGTTAACAATTTATATATAACAATATATATATTTACAAATACTAAATTAAATTCTATTTGAAGAATCTTTAGAAGAAATAATTATAAAGTATCTAACAAAAGTACTATAAAGACAACAACAAAAATTGCAAATATATATCGATTAATTTTTAACAATAATAATATATTAATAATACGTTTTTAAGATTCTTGTTAATTAACGTAAAAAACAAAGTAATATTTCAAGTAAATCTAATTTATAATAATATTTAATTTTAATTACAAATATATAACAAATAACTTTTAACAATAATAATATACTTATTAACAATACGTTTTCGAAATTAATTTTAAATATAATAACAAAAACTATAAATATATATTAAGCAATATTTAACAATAATAATAAAAGAGTGTCAAAAATATATAGAAGCAAATTGTTCTACTTATTAGATTTTTAATTAAAAGATATCTTAAATATCTAATAAAATTTTAATTTATCTAAATAGTTGTAATAAAATATTAGCAATTCGGGAACTTTTGCTTAGAAAGTATCTATTGCGAATATTGCTAATTTGACTATAAGCTAGTCTAGAGTCTATTTAGTAGCAAAAGTCTTGGCGCTTGCTTAGTAGAAATCTAGTTTTGATATTCGAGATACGCACGAACTTTCGCAATGCTTCGCTTATATCTTTATTTGTTACTTGTTTATATTATAGTAATTTGTATAATAGAATTAAACAATTCGTAAGATTTCTACGCGCAAGTTATGTGTCGACAAGAATATCTCTATAATAATTGTAAGTTGCGTTCGTAAATTGCGTTTACAAGACTTAACAATATACAATACAAGTTAGATTTTAACAAAGCGCGTATCAATTATACGTCTACGAATTCTACTAATTGCAGCTCAATTCTGCGCTTTGAACTATAGAGCGAGCATATCGACATATCAACTAATTTAACTATTAGTTACTAATAGTACTTGGATTTAAGCTTTCGAAATTATTAATAAAGTTAACAACAAAGTTAAAACAATTATTAATTATAAAATAATATAATTGAGTATATAAAAAAAATTTAATACTATAGTATTTTGCGTTTATAATTAGTAACAATTAGACTTAAATTTGTATTATTGTTGTTTTTGCGCATATTATATTGTAACATCTCGATATCTTTAATATAGTATTCGAAATCTTTGTCGCTAATACTATTAACAATATTAATAAATAATAAAAACTTAATTTGTTAATTTAATAAAAACTTGGTTTTACTAAAGTGCAAAAGCTATAAATAAAATACTAAATAAATCTTTATTAATTTAAGTAACTTTTGTTCGTAAATCTAATTGTTAATTGCTTAAATTATTTTGTAAAGATTTATATTTTTATACTTTAAAAACTTGTATAATTAAGTTGTCTTAATATTTTAAATATTAAATATAACTTTATTATTAATTTTAAACTTTAAAATTGCAATACATTTATAATTAGCAAACTTTATCTATTTAACTTGCGTTTAAACAAGCTTTTAACAAAAAACTTTCGCAAAATCTTAATATTTATTAATATTTTTTATGTTGCAACAAGTTTTTAGCGTATTATTGTTAATTTTTTTTTAAGTAATTTTATATTTAATTGTAATAAATAGTCTTTAATAATAAAGAAAAATAATAAATTAATAGATTTGCTAGTATAATTGTTAATAACAAACTTAATAATAACAAGATAATTAACTTAGTTATTCAAATTATGTAACATATATATTCGAATATATTGTTTAAGAGCGATATTGTTACAATTTCAAACTAGATAGACTTCGCCCTTCAATTATTCTTCAAATCTTCGCCCTCTAGTCTTAAGTATACTACGAATAACGTCTAGCGCCTTGGCACTTATAGTATTTATATTTATTTTTTATACATAGTTAGTTTTGCATAGCTAGTATTTTTGTTAATTAACTATATACTAGTTATTAAAGCTCTAACTCTAACATAATACTAGCTATTTTTTTAAATACGATTTTGCGAATTATATATTAAAGATATTTACATTTGCTATTTGTTTTTCGTTTTACAAAACAAATTTTAGATATAAATCTACTAAAACAAGCGCTTTGCAAAACGTAATTAAGTTGCAATAATAGATATCTTTTAATTGACGTGCAACTTAACAATGTTCAATTTTGTTAATCTTTTAGTTAGCTTGTTAGAATAAATAAACAACAAATTGTTCTAGCTAAGATTCAATAAATTTATTAGAATAAAATTAATAAATATGTTAAAACAAAGAAACAACAAATTGTTCTAGCTTTAACTCAATAAATTTGCTAAAATAATATCAATACGTTTGCTAAAATAAAATTAATAAATTTGCTAGAATAAAATTAGTAAATCTACTAAAATAAAATTAGTAAACTTGCTAAAACAACAATTACAATGCAATGTTGTTGTTGTCTTTAAACAACACTTTTGTTTTTATACGTTAAAAGATTTGCTACGTAACAAAACAACATTTTAAGCAATATTTATTTTTAATATTGAAAATTTTGTCTTATAAATAATATAAGTTCTTTAACATTTATATAATGTTAAATATATTTAAACTTAAATTTCTATTTTTGTTTACAAATATTTGTATTATTTGTATTTTATCTATATCTACAATATAATTAACAAACAAATAGTATTGAAAAACAAAGTTAAATCTAGCTTTAACAAAAATCGCAAATTATTTAAGAAATCTTCGATAAATAAAGATTAATTAGATATTAATATTATTTTTTGTTATAATTATTATTTTGTAAAAGCTTTATTAAATTAAAACAATTTTAGAAAGAACTTAGAGCTCGAAGAGTACTTTAATTTATATAAGAACAATATATTTAAATTCTTGTTATTTGTTCGATTCAATTTTTACAAAATTATAATTAATAAACTAACTAAATTAAATTTGTTTAATAATATAAATTTATTAAATATATTAATTTAATTGTTAATACATTAGTTGTTAAATAATAGCTTTACTTAATTTTGTAACAAATATATTAAAAAAGAAGACAAAAATAAGTTAAATTAATATTGTACTCTAGTTAATTAATTTAACAATTTTAACAAAAATTAATAAGAAACGTCTTAATTCTTATAAAAAGCAATTAAAAATAACATAAAAAAATAACTTTAATTACTTTATAAAAATAATATTATTATTGTTAAACTTCGAATTAATAAAAAGATTAATTTCGACTTTGTTTATTAACTAAAAATTTATTTAAGTTAAACGAAGTTAACAATAAGTATTTATAACAAAACAATATATTGTCTTTAATATAAACGCAACAACGTTTGTTATAATATTAGATTAGCAATTTGTTAACTACGTTCGTCGATTAAATAATTCTTTGTTTTAATTTCGCTTAATTTTTTGAGTTTAATTTTGATCAAATTTGAGTTAAACTAAATTAAATTTAAATTAATTCTTGCTAGATATAAAGTTTGCAATCTTATATAATTAACGTTGTTTTATTTCTTTTTTATTTCTTTTTGTTTTGTTTTATATATTAAATCTAATATAGATTTAAGTTTTATTTAGTTACTAATTTAAATATCTTTTTAATAAAGATTTCGAATTTAGTTTTTAATATTACAAAAAATCTACACTTTTTGTAACGCTTTTACGCGTTAAAATTTAATCTTCTCAAATATATTAATACTTATTTAATTATTAACTTAATAAAACATTTTAAATTCTTACTAAAGATCGAACTTATTGTTAAGAAGTTTGTTCAACAAATTATTTAAAATTTAGTCAAAATTCTATATTAATTTCGAAAGCTTCAAAATTAAGTACAATTTAATATTAATATTACTCTTATTTTGTTTGCTTTAAGCTTTGTTTTTGTAAAATTAAATTTAATATCTATAATTACAATTGCGCAAATTGTTGCTTAAACTATAAGCAATTAATTTATTTTTGTTATACAACTTTTATTGCTTTTTACAAATATTATTGCTTTTGTTGTTTCTAAATTTAAGAAACTTCTTAATATATTACAATATAAGAAAGACAAAAATTAATTAAATATATAAAAGCAAAATCTTATACAATATATAAATGTAAATTATAATTAATATTTTATTAATTAAATTAAGATTGTTTATGCAAAATTACAACTTATTATAAATAAGAAAATCTATAATTTTATAAATTAATATTAAATTAATAATCTTTGTATTATTGTTTTCTTCAACAAATAACGTCAAAATTTGCGTTATTGTTATAACAATCTCTTTAAATCGAAAAATATATATTTGTATTTTCGCAAAACTTTAAAGCAAAGCTTTATTAATTTTGTTAAATATTACAATCTTTTTTATTAAAAAAAAGAACATTTTTAAATAAAAAACTCTTTATTAATTAATTGTATAAAACGCAATATCAATTATTTTATTTAAATTGCTATTATATTTTAACAAACTTTTAATAATAAACAATTATTTATTTTTTAATAATAAGTTCAAACTTTTATTAAAATTAACAAGAAATTTTAGCAATTTAAATATTGTTAATCTTGTATTGTTGCAATTGTTGTTGCTCTTATTAAGTTAAAAAACAATTTTATTTTAATTAATAACTTATTAGAATTTTGTATTATTTCTTTTGTTTTTATTATTTTATTTGTGTTAACAATTTTTGTAATATTTAACAAATTAATAAATTTAAGTTTTGTTATTGTTATTGTTTAAAGGAAATTTGCAATAAGTAAAAGCTATACTACTATTGCAAGTTGCAATATTTGAACAAAATTGCAAAAAAATATCTTAATAAGAAATCTTTCTTTCTTTGCTTTATTAATTTAAATAATATTTTTAATATTAACAAAAATATTTTGTTATTAGTAAAAAAAGTTTAGTTTTTAAACAAAATTGCGTTTAAGAATTAATTTATATATTTTTTTATCTTTTAATTTTTTTGTTTTTATTTTCTTTTTAATCTTATAAAAGATTTTTAATTAAAATTATTTTAAAATTCTTTAAGTTTAATTCTATATTTAAAAATAATTATATAATAGTTTTCTTTGTTTTATATTAAGTTTAATTTCGAATTTCTATTATAACTTTAATTAATAATAAAGTTTTAACTTATATTTTTATTAATAAATCTTTTGCATAACAATATAATTTTTCTCTTTATTAATTAATTTACTTTTGTAGATTTTAAAATTTTAATAATTAAGCAATCTTAACAAACAATATTATTTATATTGTCAAAATTATTATAACTTTCGACAATTATATTAAAAAATTATTTCTTTATATTATTAAACTTAATTAATATTTTATTGTTATAAGTTTATTGTAACTTTGTTGTTATTTTATTAATACAAACTTTAATTATAATATCTTTTTTTCCCCCCTTTTATCTTAAATATTGTTGTCAATTGTTTGTCAAAATCTATAATATTATTTAAAAAAAAAAAAAAAATTTATTTTCTAAAAAGTCTTAAAGTATATAAAAGCTTTAAAATCAAAATATTTTTATTATTATTTTTAACAATTAAATCTTTTTGTCTAGTTTAAATTTGTTTTGTTAAAAAATATTTAGTATTTTAGTTTTTTATAAAAAGCAATTTGTTTGTAAAAAGCAATTTATTTGTAAAAAGCAATTTAGTTTTGCCTTTTAAAAGCAATTTAATTTTGTTTATAAAAAACAATTTATTTATTTTAATTTTAAGTTTTGTTTTGCTTTGTCTAATTTAAAGCAAAAAATTTCTAATTATATTTTTTAAATTATTTAGAAAAAATATTTTTCAAAAATTAAATATCGAAGTTTTTTGTTTTTTAAAATTTTTATTAAACAATATACGAAACAAGTTAAGCAATCTTTTATATAAATTAATATAATTAAGTTAAAAACTTGTAAATTTGATCGCATTATTTGCGCAAAAAATATTGAAATTTTTAGTATTACTTTTTGAGAGATAGATATCTTTCTAAATTTAGTTAAAAACTTGTTTAAATTTAAGCTAGATCTCGCTAAGATCTTTAATTTATTAAATTTTTTAAAATTATTGTTGTTTTATAATAATATTAAGATTAATATTTATAATCGAATACTGTCTAATACTTTATTAAATAAAAAAGAAACTTTTTTTAACAACTTTTACTACTTAAGAAAATCTAAAATATTATTAAAAAAACAAAAATATTAATTTAGTTACAATTTTATTTTTTAGATATTTTAAGTTTCTTAATATTTTTTTTAAGAAAGAAACAAATATTTTGTCTCTTTATTGTTTTTATAATTACGTTATTTATTTTAAAAAAAATACTTAATTTTTAGTCTTTATTTTGTGCAATATAAGTTATAATAAAGCTCTAGAATTTTGTTGCTATCTAAATAAGAATTTTAGCAAAAAAATTATTTAAATTAGTTGTTTTTAGACAATAGTTTCTATTTTTTTCGTTAAAAAATCTAAAGATAAACTTAGATTCTACGTAAATTATAAAGATTTAAACACTATTATAGTTAAAAACAAATATTTTTTGTCTTTAATTTTTAAGACGCTAAATTGTCTTAATTAAATCAAAATTTTTATTAAATTAAATATTATTTTAGCATTTAATTAATTATATATTTAAAAAAAGATAAAACTCTTATTGTTTTTTGCATTTATTTTAAACTCTTTAAGTATTTTGTTATACTTTTCGATCTATATAATAAACTTGCTTCGTTTTAAAAATATATTAATAAAACTTTTTAAAAATTTCTAAATAAGTTTTGTATTGCTTATTTAAATAATATTCTAATTTATAATAATAATAAATTAAAATACAAAATTTATATAAAATTTATATTTCGAAAGTTGTGCAAAATAAACTTATAAACAAATATAACTAAATATAAGTTTTATATTATTTAAATCTTGTATCTAAAATTAATAATTATTATCAAAAAAATTAAAATAAATTTAGCAAAAATAGATATTATTGTTAATTAATTTACTCTAATTAATATTAAAAATATTTAAAATTTTCTAAAATTTGCAAACTTTTATAGAAGATTCATCTACAATTATAGTAAAATAGTTGTTTTATTAATTTATTTAACTAAAAAAAATTAACTTTTTATTTAATTTAAAAAATATTAATTAGTATTTATTATTTTAAAGAAAGTTTTTATCTTTAATATAATATTTTGTTACTACAATTTAAATTACAAAATTGTAATAAAAATTAATATTTCGAATTATATATTTAAAAGTATTCTTTCTTAATACAATAAAAAGAAAGTTTTTTATTTAGTTGCTTACTTTTTTAAGAAGCACAATTTAATTAAATGTAATTATAAGATCTATAATAAAAAATTTATAACTATAATTTATATATTCGAAGAATAATGTCTTAAATTTAAAAGCTTAATTTATCTAATTAAAATAATTATAAATTATAAAAATCTTAAGTATTTTATATTAATTAAGCAACTAAATTGTTGTTAAATTTAATAAAGCAAATTTTCGTCTTAATTCGACTATTAAACTACGTATTGCTTTAGTAAAATTAACAAAAAACTAAACGCTTTTATATATTGTTTAAGAGATTTTTTTTAAAAAAAGAAATATTTTTAATTCTTAACATTTATATTAATATTAAACAATTTTAAAAACTTATATTCTAGATTTTAAAATTGTTGAAAATCTTCAATATTAAACTATCACTTTAGATTTTGTTTAATTATATTTTTTTTAATCTTTTTAATTTTTTTTGTTATATTAGTTTCGATAAAACTAGATGTAAAAAAACTTAATATTAATAATATCGAACTTTAATTAAATTAAGAAATTTTAAATTTTAACAAAAATTTAAAAAATACTTTCTTTTAAATCTTGTAAAATTAAGTCGAAATTAACAATTAATTTGTATTTTAAGTATTTGAAGTGCTTTGCAATAAAATACATTATTATAATAGAATTTCTCTAATTAAATATAAAAAATACTTCAATTTTTTATACTTTTTAAAAAAAAAGTATATTTCTAATTTAAATTGTTTTTGTTTTTGCGTAATTTAATTTATTTATAATAGTATTGTTAATAATTATTTAAAAAGAACAAAATACTACAAATTAATTAGTCAAACTTATTAATAATCTAATATTTATAAATATATTTAACACTTTGTATAAAACTATTATACGTGTATTTGTTTCAAATCTTTTAGATAAAAAATACAAAAATAATTGTGTTCTTTTTTTGTTTTTAAACGTTATTAATATAATATTTTTATAAATTACGTAGATTCTTTATTGTTTAGTATCTTTATAGATATTACGTATAAATACGTTTTTGTTTTCGTTAATTATTTTATTAAGATAAGATATCTAGTTTTAATTACTTTTATAAAAGTAAAAAAAACAATTAATTGCTTTTTTATGTTTATATCTAAAAATATTACAAATTACTTAAATTCTTTGTATTTAATTAAGATATACAATTTATCTTTAATGTTTAGAAATATTTTTGTTAAATGCTAAAGATTAATATTAAGTTATTTATTGTATATTACTTTAAAATTAACAACTAAATTAAACAAGTTAACGTTGTTATAAAATATTATCTTTGTATCTTTGTTAACTACATATAAAACAACTAAACTAAATAACTTCTAAACGTTAAATTTATTATTAATAACGTTTTTTTGTTTATAATTTTTGTTTTGTTCTTTTTAATTAATTTGAGTTAAAACTTTCGTTTAAGTTTTAAGTTTTTAAAATTTTTGTCGTTTAATTTTACGACTTAAATTCGAATTCAATTAATTAATATTAAAAGTTTTATTCAAAAAATAAAAAAATTTATCTAATATTTATACGATAAGATGTTTGTTGCTTAAGCTATCTATAAGTTTAATATTAATTTTTGTTTTAAATACTTTGTAGATAACAAAGTCTAACTTAATGTTAAAAATCTTAATATTGTTTGTTTTACAATTAAATTAAACAATTGTTACATTAATCTCTTTAAAATAAAGCGCATCTTTAAAAGAAATTCTCTAATTATTAAACTTAAGTTATTTATATTTATAAAAGTTTATTTCGTTCTTTATGCTATTTTTGTTAATTATATTGTTATCGATTTCTTGTCTAAATAGCGTTAAGAATCTCGTAAATCTATTGTTGTTAAAAATAACAAAAAATCTTAATATATTAATAGTATTTTAAACTTTAAATATAATAGACATTTCAACTCTATTTTGCTCAAATACTACGTTAACTAAAAAAATTATTTTTTTATTTAAAAATCTTTTAATTTTCTAAACAATTATTAACAAACTTTTGATAAATATTATTTAGTTAATTTTATTGTCGAGAAATTATATATAATATTTTGCGTTGTTTTTAACTATTAATATCAAAAAGAATAGATAGTGTCTTTAATTTCGCTTAAATCTTGCTTCAATTTTGCTTAAATAACAAAGATTTTTCTATTTTATTTTAATAATATTTTGTTACTTTAAATGTATTAAATTTTAATTAAGTTAATTAAATCTCGCTTAAATCTCGCTTAAATCTTGCTTAAATAACAAAGATTTTTTTTTTCGTTTTAATAGTATTTTGTTACTTCAAACGCGTTTAGTCTTAACTAAAATAGCTTAATCTTGCCCAAATCTTATCTAGATAACAAAGATTTTTTTGCTTTATTTTACTTAATTTAATAAATTTAAATATTAAGTCTCGCTCAAATCTTCCTTAAATAACAAAGATCTTCTTGTTTTATTTTAATAATATCTTATTACTTTAAACGCGTTTAATTTTGACTTAATTAATTTAATTTCGCTTAATTTCGTTTAAATCTTATCTAGATAACAAAGATTTTCTCTTTTTATTTTGTCTAATTTATTAAATCTAGATATTTTGTTTCGTCTTTATTATTTTTTGTTTTAACTTAATTTAATAAATTTAAATATTTTGTCTCTTTTTTGTCTTGTTTCGTCTTTATTTGATTTAATAAATCTAATTATCTTGTTTTGTTTTATTTTGCTTCTTGAAATTTTCTTAACTTTTAATTTTTTAATTTTTCGACAATTCGTTATATTGTTTTAATTGTTTCGCAAAAGCTCTATTTTGTAAAGAAAGCTATTGTTATAATGTTAAATTAGTAGTTTGTTAATTACGTTTGTCGATTAAACAATTTTTCGTTCTAATTTCGCTTAATTTTTTAAGCTTAATCTTAATTAAATTTGGACCAAACTAGGTTAAAATTTAAGTTAATTCTTGCTAGATATAAAGCTTGCAATCTTATATAGTTAGCATTATTTTATTTCTCTCTTTTTTATTTTGTTTTTTGTTTTGTATATTAAATTGTAAGATGCAAGTGCGTTTGCTTCTTGCTGGCGCACTAAGATATAAAAGACGTAAGATATAATAGACTTGTATTACTATATTCCAACTATATAAGATAGATAGTAGTAGAACTAATTGTCGAAGAACAACAAAAAACAAGCTTTCTTTCTATCTAATACTTGTTATAACGTGCGAGTCTATTTCTTGCTATCTAACTAGAAAGAAATATCGTGCTATTTGAAACTTTTATAGATATTCGAGATTACGTACTCTATTATATTTTGAGACGTTAACACGTCGAAGACACTATAGTATTACAATTATCTTCTTTTTTAAAGTATTAATTTTCAATAATATAAGAAGCTATATTAGTTTTATTAAGACAAAAACGTCTACTAAATATTAATATTGCAAAAGCTTGTTAAAAATCTCTTCAAATCTCTTTAAAAATTAGAAGAAAAAGAGTTTTTTGTTTGATAAAAGTAAATTTATACTTCAATTTAACACAACTTGTAGAACAATATAATAATAACAATAACAATTTATAATATATTATTGCTTTGTTGTTTGTTGTTGTTAGAGTTCTAAATAGAATTTAAAATAAAATCAATATTGCGCAAACGCTAAATAAATTATAAATATAAATATTGTTATTTCTCTTTTTTTTTTTTTTTTTTTTTATATTCTTTTTAATTGCAGTTGCTTTATTGTTGTAAATCAACTATTGCAAAAATAATAATACGTAAAACTTATATATATAGTGCAAATCTTAAATCAATATATCTTTCGCTTCTTTTTTTTTGTTTTTTCAATTATATTTTTTAAGAAATTGAAAAAATAAAAGAGTAAACAATTTTAATATTTTGTTGTTTGCAATATTGATATATTACAATTTGTAATAATCTCTTGTATATAACTTGCATAAGCAAGTATATATATATTTGCGAAAAAAGAAATATTTATACTTGTTGCAAAATTCTTTATCGCAAATCAAATTGTTGTATTGCAATAAATTTTGTTTGCGCTTACAATATAACAATTGTTAATATTTATTAGTTTGTTAAATATTTTCGAGATAATATAGAGAATCTTGTTATCAATTATTGCAAAAAACTCGAAATAAAAAATACAATTACTAGATATATAGAATATATACAAAAGAGTATAGTTTGCGCAATAAAAAGTTAACAATACAATAAAAAATTTACTTTATTAACAACAAATTAAACTTAATTTTGTATTTAACAACTCAAATAAAATTTAATTCTTGCTTAAAAATATTAAATCAAGCTCGAATAAAAATTTGCGAAAACAAAAATAACTTAAAATAAAGCTCTCGCTAAGACGCAACAATTAATCGATCTACTTTTTAAAAAAATATTAAAAATAAATATTTCTATTTGCTATTTAATACTTTACTAACATATATTTAGAATTTGAAACAAAATAAAAACAAGAACAAAAACAAAAACAAGTTATTAATAAAAACAAAAAAAACAAAGTTAAAATAAATTGTCTCTAAGTTTATTGTTAATCTAGATAAAACAAGTTCAAAAAATTCTTTTGCGAAGTTTTACAATTTTATAATAAAATCTTTTAACAACTTTAAGTTGTCGACAAAATTGTTAAATAAAAATATAATAGATTTTTTATTTTAATTTCGTTTGCGTTTTGTTTGCTTATATATTTTTTAAAAAATATAAAATATAAAAATATATATAAGCAACAAGAGCAAATCTATAGCAAAAACAAAAAAAATTGTAAAAAACAAATCTTTTGCAATTTGTTTTTCTCGAAATAATATAAATACTTCGAACAATTTCGAAGACTTGTCTATAATTAATTTTAAAAAATTTGACAATTTATTTTTAAATAGATTCGAGAGCTTTCTTTAATTGTTTTAAGATAAGTTTGATAAAAATTTGAAAACTTGTTAAGTTGTTATAGTATGTTGTCGACTAATTAGCAATAATAAAATAGTTTTATTTTTAAACTATATTTTAAGCATTTATATTAAGAGAGACAATCTTATTATTTCTAATATCTTGTATAACAAAATAAAGAAATCTTTTTATATAACTTAATTATACAACAACAATACAATAACAATTGTGCAATATTTTATCGAATAAGTTATTGTTAATATAATTGTTGTTGTCGCAATATATGTTGCGCTATCTTTTTTGCTTTTGCTTACTATATATTTGTTTCTCAAAATTCTTTCGCAACTTATTAATATTATTTAGAAATTCTTTTTTTAGTTATTAATTATACTTTTTGATCTAATTTATTTATTTAATTTTATATTATATTTGTCTCTTTAATTTAATCTTGTCTAGAATTTTTTCAATCTTTTGTTAAATTTTGTTATTAACAAGTTTCAAAACTTGCAATATTTGTTCTATTTATTAATTGCTAGCGCAATACAAATATAGTTTCAAAAATAAAATATAAAAAATATTATAAATTTAATAAATATTAGATAGAATAAAACAATAAATTTGTGTTTTAATTTTGTTTTTAATTCTAAACAATTTAATATACTTATATAATATCTTTTTGCTAAATCTTTTTTGCTTTAGATTTCTAGTTAAAAATATAATTAATTCTTCTATAACAAAGCTCTTTAACTTATATTTTTTATTGTAGTATTTTGTTTGTTGTACAACAACGTTTTTAAGACAATTTGTTAAAACTTTTCTTAAGTTATAAAGCTATTTTATATATTTTTATATTAACAATATCTTTTTTTTAATAAAGTTATTCTTAACTTTATAATAAATCTTTAAGTAATAATTGTATATTAAATAGAACAACAAAGTTTTAACTAAGATATAATAACTATTATTGTAAACAAATTTTGTTATTAACAATAAATTTGTCTATTTTGTTTGTTTAGCGTTAAAATAAGTGCAAAGATAGTATTTAAGAGTTTAATTTTGTTGTTCGATTAAATTATCTATCTAAGAGTAAAAAACAATACTTAATTGTTTTTTAATTTGCGCATAAAAATATATTGCAAACTAGAAGATACTAGTAAAAACAAATCTCTTGTCGCTTACTATACTAGTTAATATTTTAAAATATAAAACAATTTTATTAAAAAATACTTTTGCTAGTTTTGCAATATCGATTCTAGTAATTACAAATATATATTTAATTATTTTTGTACAACAATTAACTATTACAAAAATCGAGTTATATACAACTTTATAATATTTGTTTAACAACAAGTTTGTTACAAAATCTATAATAATTTTCTTTTATAATTTTTTTGCAATAAATAAGAATCGAAACTTATTATATAATTTATAACAAAATTTTTTAATATATTAACAAATATTATATATTTTAATATATACTTTTATCTATTTAACGCAAACAAGTTAAAAATACTTTCTCTAAAATAAATTTAAAATTTTCTCGATTTTAAAATATCTTGTTAAAAAGTTATTATAATTTTTGCAAATTAATTTCTTTCTAATAGCTATATTTTTTAAAATATAGAGCAATTTGTTATATTTAATAAAATTCTTTTAGTTTAAAGTTTATATCTTTTCTTTATAACAAAACAATATTTTGATTTTAACTTAAATCTTTTCGATTTAAGTATTTTTAATTTAGAAATTCTTTATCAAGAATTTTATTAATTTTTAAAATTTTTTATACAATTTTTTTAATATATTTTTAACTATTTTTCTTAAAATAACAATCTAAATATCAACTAGTTAAAGCAAAAATACTAATTTTTTAAAAACTTTCTTTCTACTTTATAATTGCAAAATCTTCGCGTTACTAATAAATATTTTTGCTAATTGTAATACAAAAATTAAATTATCTAATATTTTTTATTTGTTTTGTGTTAACAACTTTTTGTTAAACAACAATACTAGTTTATTTTAAAATATAAAAGCTAAATTATCTAATATTTCTTGTTTGCTTTGTATTAGCAAATTTTTGTTAAACAACAATACTAATTTGTTTTACAATATTAACAACAATCTTATATTTAACAATAAAACTTCTTTATAATTAAAATATCTTAATAATTTATTTGTCGAATTTTTCTTATCTAAACAATAAAAAATTTCAAAATTATAAATAACTAACTTGAGCGTCTAGCAAGCTTGCTTTGAGTTTAGCTTTTTTTAACTTATAAATTCTCTAAAATTATTGTAATTCAATTATATCTCGATAGAATAAATATTGTTTTTTAAATAGTATTTCTATTGCTTAAAAGCAACTACAATAGCTAGCAATTTCTAATTATATATCTTATAATTTTGTTTTGTCAAAATTATCTTTCGCGATTAGAATATTACTAAATATTAATTTTTGTTGTTATTTTGTTAATTTAGAATGCTTGCAATTGCAAAGTTAGATATATTAATTTTTACTCTTATTTTCTTGCTTAAATTGTAGTAACAAAGTAGTAAAATTAATATAAAGATATTGCAAAGCTAACAAAATGTCTACTCTACTTTATTCGATCAAACAAAAAAGTCAAATTTCTTGTTATTTTTACTTTCTTTTAATAGATTAATAAGAGAAACAACTCTTTTTAAATAATAATATATAAAGTGTCTATAAAAGTTTACAAAACTCAAAAACATTTAAAACTTACAATAAGTTTTCGATTTAAATTATTTTTTAATTGTTTTAATTCTTTCTAAATCTATCTATATTCTCTCGAAAGATACAATAAAATCTAGAAATTCAATCTCTATAGTATTAAACTTATACTTCTTTAGATTGATATACAACAAATAATCGCGAAGATGTTTTAACATTTATCTAATATAGCGTTAATGCTTTATCAAATTATTGCTATATATAAATATATTATTTATATAGACTATGCAAGTTATATCGATCAACTCTTGCAACATCTTATTAATATAAATTTGAAAAATTGCAAATACGTTTGCCAGTTCAAATAGTATAATTTAATACTTAAAATATCTATAGTGTATACAAAATATTATTTTCCATTTATTATTGCGTTTAATACAAATATAATAGTAGACATTCTTTAAGTTCAAAACAATAAAGCACTTTGTTTCGCATAAATAATCTAGCGTTTTTATAATTAAAAACAATAAATAACAATTTTTGATAGTAATTGTATTTAAATTTCTATAGTCGATATATAAGTATAATCTATTGTTCAATTTTAATACAAATAGAATAGAAATGCTTGCAAACAAAACTAAATATTTAATTTAATCTTTTGCTAATATATTATTAAAATATTGTCGAAGTATTGTTAACTTGTTTTGTAAAAAATTATAAAAAGATATAAACAATAACTCTTTATTATCTTAAAACTTAATAGTATAATTTTCTCTTTTTAATTTTGATAAAATTCTAGCTAATTTATTATTACAAATATCTTTTAGATTTTTTAATTTCTTAGAAATCTTAAATTTTGCTAGTTTTTTATTTAATGTCTTTGTAATATTAACGCAAACAATTGTATAAATTGTGTTATACTTAACAAGATCTAAAACAAACTATTTAAGATTAACTATTTTTAATTTTTTATTTGTAATCTTAAATTGTTAACTTTGCGTCTTCGAATTAATCAATATATCTTGCTTGAACAATATTAATATATCTAATATAAAATTAAGACTTATATATTCTACTAAGTAGAATAAGATAATATATTCTTAATACTAATTTTATAAATCAATTAAGTAATAGATCAACTTATAGATGTTGTAACAAAAACAATTATTGCTATCAAAAAAATTTAATATTAATAAAATAGCAAGTGTAAATTGCAATTCCTATTGTACTATATAGATATAATTAATAAGATTTATTTTAGTTCTTAAGTCGACTAGATCTATAATTTGACGCTTGTCTTCAAAAAATTTAATTTAATTTTTTACTAAAATTAAATTTATTGTCTTTATTTGTCTTTTTTGCTTTGCTTGCAAGATATTAACAAAACTTAATCTTTTTTTGTATTTATTATAATAATAGTAGCAACAATAAACTTGTTTTATTTGTATTTATTAAAACAATTTGTTTTGTAATATTTCTTCTTATAGTATTTAAAACATTCGATACTTCTTAAATAATTTGCGTTATTAATTTTGTAAACTTGTTTGCGCAACGTCGACAAATTTTTAAAAATATATAATTTTTTACTTTTAATAGACTTGTTAATATTGTTTAAGCAACAATTTTGATAAAATCTATCTAAAGAGATATTAGAGCTTTTTGTAATTTATTAATTTTTAAAATTGCTTGCGTCTACTTTGCAAATACAATTTAATATTTGTTTTTATATAATAATTAAAGTTAAACGCTTATTGCAAATATCTAGCATTATATTAATATTTAAAATCTTTATTTTCAAATTTAACTTAAATTTAGTTAAAAATATATAGATTCTATATTTTTTTAAAAACAACAATAGATAGATCTTTAATTTATCTAAATATTTTTTAAAAATAATTATTTTTTAATTAAATTTTTGTCTAGCAATCTTCTATTTTTTATAGACAAGAAAACAACAATTAGCAAAATCGACTATCAAATTTAATAGAAACTTTTTAAATTCTTCAAAAATCTTGTTCTTTAGTTTAGCGCTATTGCTTGTTCTTAAATATTATTAGATAGCAATATTGTTTTTCAAAAATAATATATAATAGAGAATTTTGTTCTTATTTGTAATAAAGTACGTTAAGAATTGTATTATATTAATATCGATTTCTTAAAATTAAATAATATATTTATTTACGCTTTAATTTTTGTACAATTTCAACTTCTTAAATTTTAAGAACTTAAATATTATTAATAGCAATACAATAACAAACTAAGAAACTTAAAAGTTTGTTTGTTCAACTATTATAGTTTAAATCTATTAAGTATTTTGCAAATCTTAAATTTTTGTTATTAAGATTTCTATTTATTAATATAAAGTCGAAATTCTAATTGTAGCTAAACTATCTTCTTTATTATTGCTATATTAATAAAAATTATTTTTGTTAACATTTTATAAACAATTGTTGTCTCAAAAAGTATTAAACTCTTTAAATTTTAATTTAATAATTAAATAGTTGTTGTAACTTAAACTATTATAGTTCGATATAATACTATTATATCTTAAATCTTTCTTTTCGAAAAATAGAATAATTAGAATTGTAAAATACAAATGCGTTTGCTTCTTGTTAACGCACTAAGATATAAAAGACATAAAATATAATAGACTTGTATTACTATATTTTAACTATATAGAATAAATAGTAGTAGAACTAATTGTTAAAAAACAACAAGAGACAAACTTTCTTTCTATCTAATACTTGCTATAACGTGCAAGTCTATTTCTTACTATTTAACTAGAAAAAGATGTTGTGCTATTTGGAACTTCTATAGACATTTAAAATCACGTGCCCTGCTATATCCTAAGACGCTAGCGCGTCGGGAGCGCTATAGTATTACATAAATCTAGTATAGACTTAAGTTCTATCTAGTTACTAATCTAGATATCTCTTTAATAGAGGTTTCGAGTCTAGTTTCTAACAACGTTTTAGCTTAATACAATATGTTTAAAGCTATTATATATTAACTAAAACAAAAGCTTTTTTTTTCTTAAAATAAAGAAATTGTATCTATTAAGTCTACTTACGTAATTTAGAACTTTAATAATAACAACAAATATTATTACTTTTATAAATTTAACTTACAAGCAAAAGATTAACTTAATAATATTTATTTTATTTATAATCTTAAGTCGAAACTACAAAAATAAAAAACAATAAATATTTTTTTAATCTTTTTATCTTTATTAAGAATTTCGAAAAGTTTAAATAATAAATTATTGCTTTAATTTCTAAGTTTAACAATACTTTTTAATATTTTGTTTTTAAGAAAGTTAAACTTAATTTTGTTGTTATTAAAATTACTAGCAATATCTTTAAAGAAATTAAATATTGTTGGTTCGATAAATCTACTAAATTTTATTTAATAATAAATAATTTGTTTAAAAACTTAAGTATTTAATAAAACAATCTAAACAAGAAACAACGCAATTTTGTTAAGATTACGTTGCTTAAATTTGTTATAAAAAATATTAAAATCTTTAATTAATATATTAATTGCTTTATATTTATAGCAATTAAAGTTGTTTATATTAAAAGTTAATAAAATATATTAATTTAACAAGAGTTTAAATATAGACTTTAAAGTTGCTATATTATTTTAACAAATTATATTACTTTAAATTAATTTATTAGATTAATTTGTAAAATTAATCTTAAACTTTAACAAATAAAAGGATATTATTTAATAATTATTTAAACTTCTATTTATACCCAAGTTATTAATAATATTAATAAACAAAATAATTATATTGATATCTTGAAGCTCTCTAGATATATTAATATAAATATTTGCAATAATAATAGCTTTAATATGCATGTCTTTATTTGCAACTAAAAACAAAATATAAAAATATAATCTTAAGTTTTTAAAAACAAAATTAAGTCTTTAAATCTTTATTGCAAATATCTTAAATTAAAATATAAATTATATTATAAGAATGTCTTTTGCAAAAACAAGTTAATTAAAATTAAAATTAAAGCTTTTATTAAGTTTAAAACTTATAATACTAGCGACTTCGAACTAACAATATTTAGAGAAAATAGTTTCTCTAATATCTTAAATAACAACTTAGATAACTTTAATAAATTAAAAAACTAAATATTTTTAACAAAAATTGTAATTTAAAATAAAAGCTAGCGTTTATAAAAAAGATAATAAAGAAGCTCAAAATTATATTTAACTTATATAATAGAGTTTTGCTTATTAAAGTCGAACTTAATTTTAACGTTATTAACAACAAGTTATTTAACAATTAACAACTAAATTTTTATATTAAGATTTGCTCAAATCAAATTTATTTGTTTTTTAATAAATATTATATTAAAACAATATTACTTATTAATATTAAAGTCTTTAATAAAGTTTTTGTTAATAAAAAGTTTGTTAAGTTTTATAAACTTTTTATTATATTGCTTTAAAATTCTATTAAATTGTGTTTAACAAATAACAAAATTGTTTCTAATACTATCTATGTTGCTTGAATTATTATTAATTTTAGCAAGTATATTAATATCTTATAATATTTAATAATTAAATTAGAACAATTTGTAATTATTTTTAATATACTTTAGATAATAATATCGAATTCTTTTATATTTAGTTTTATTAAAGCTAACATAATAAGAAAAGTTAAAAGAATTGAAAAAAAATATAATTAAATCGAATCTAAAATAATAATTTGATATTAAAGATCTTTAATAATCTTAAAATTTAAGATATAAGTTTTTAAGATTGTTTAATATTAATGCAAATATTAAGAATCGAAAGTATTTCTTTTCTTAAAGAGATCTTTTAAGCAATATATAAAAGCATCTAATTTTTTGTTAATTTTGCTAAGATAATACGTAATTCAATAGTTAAATTAAAACAAAAATTTGTTTTATTAAATTTAACAACAACTTAATTGCTTAATTAATATAAAATATTTAAGATTTTAAATTTAAGATATTATTTTTTGAATACGCAAAAAATAGTTATAAGTTTTTTATTATAAATTTTATAGTTATATTTAATTAAGTTGTGTTTCTTAAAAAAGTAAACAACTAAATAAAAAACTTTCTTTTTATTGTACTAAAAAAAATATCTTTAAATATATAGTTTAAAGTATTAATTTTTATTACAATTTTGTAATTTAAATTGTAGTAACAAAGTATTATATCAAAGATAAAAACTTTGTTCAAAATAATAAATACTAATTAGTATTTTTTAAATTAGACAAAAAATTAATTCTTTTTAGTTAAATAAATTAACAAAACAACTATTTTACTATAATTGTAAATAAATCTTTTATAGAAGTTTGCAAATTCTAGAAAGCTTTCAATATCTTTAATATTAATTAGAATAAATAAATTAATAATAATATTTATTTTTGTTAAATTTATCTTAATTTTTTTAATAATAATTATTAATTTTAGATACAAGACTTAATTAAGTAACGTAAAACTTGCATTTAATTATATTTGTTTATAAATTTGTTTTGCACAACTTTCGAAAAATAAGTTTAATATAAATTTTGTATTTTAGTTTATTATTATTATAGATTAGAATATTATTTAGATAAACAATACAAAACTTATTTAAAAACTTTCGAAAAATCTTGTTAATATATTTTTAAAACAAGACAAGTTTATTATATAAATTAAAGAGTATAACAAAATACTTAAAGAGTTTAAAACAAATATAAAAAGCAATTAAAGCTTTATCTTTTTCTTAAATATATAGTCGATTAAACGCTAAAATAATATTTAGCTTAATAAAGATTTTAACTCGATTAAAACAATTTAGTGTTTTAAAAATAAAAAATAAAAAATATTTGTTCTTAATTATAATAGCGTTTAGATTTCTATAATTTACGCAAAATTTAAGTTTATCTTTAAGTTTTTTAACAAAAAAATTAAAAATTGTTGTTTAAAAGCAACTAATTTGAATAAATTTTTTGCTAAGATTTTTATTTAAATAACAACAAAATTTTAGAGTTTTATTACAACTTATATTGTACAAAATTAAAATTAAAAACTAAATATTTTCTTTAAAATAAATAGCGTAATTGTAAAAATAATAAAGAAGCAAAATGTTTGTTTTTTTCTTAAAAAAGATATTAAGAAACTTAAAATATTTAAAAAATAAAATTGTAACTAAATTGATGTTTTTGTTTTGTTAATAATATTCTAGATTTTCTTAAATAATAAAAGTTGTTAAATAAAGTTTCTTTTTTATTTAATAAAGTGCTAAACAATAATTTCGATTATAAATATTAATTTTAATGTTCTTATAAAACAATAATAATTTTAAAAGATTTAATAAATTAAAGATTTAGACAAAATTTAATTTAGATTTAAGCAAATTTTTAATTAGATTTAAAAAGATATATATTTTTTAAAAAGTAATATTATAAATTTTAATATTTTTTGCACAAATAATGCAATTAAATTTACAAACTCTTAATTTAATTATATTAAATTATATAAAAGATAGTTTAACTTGTTTTGTATATTATTTAATAAAAATTTTAAAAAACAAAAAACTTCGATATTTAATTTTTGAAAAGTATTTTTTTTAAATAGTTTAAAAAATACAATTAGAAACTTCTTGCTTTAAATTAGATAAAACAAAACAAAACTTAAAATCGAAATAAATAGATTGTTTTTTGTAAACAAAATTAAATTGTTTTTAAAGAGCAAAATAAGATTGCTTTTTACAAGCAAATTGCTTTTTAAAAGCGAAACTAAATTGTTTTTAAAAAGCAAAGTTAGATTGCTTTTTACAAACAAATTGTTTCTTATAAAAAACTAAAATATTAAATATTTTCTAATAAAATAAACTTAAATTAAACAAAAAAATTCAGTTGTTAAAAATAATAACAAAAATATTTTAATTTTAAAGTTTTTATATATTTTAAAACTTTTTAGAAAACAAAAATTCTTTTTTTTCTTAAATAATATTATAAATTTTAACAAACAATTAATAATAATATTTAAGACAAAAGAAAAAATATATAATAAAAATATTATAATTAAAGTTTATATTAATAAAATAACAATAAATTTATAATAAATTTATAATAATAAAATATTAATTAAGTTTAATAATATAAAAAAATAAAAATTCGATATAATTGTCAAAAGTTATAATAATTTTAACAATATAAATAATATTGTTTGTTAAAATTGCTTAATTATTAAAATCTTAAAATTTACAAAAGTAAATTAATTAAAAAAAAAAAAATTATATTGTTGTGCAAAAAAATTATTAATAAAAATATAAGTTAAAACTTTATTATTAATTAAAGTTATAGTAGAAATTCGAAATTAAGTTTAACATAAAACAAAAAAAACTATTATATAATTATCTTTAAATATAGAATTAAACTTAAAGAGTTTTAAAATTGTTTTAATTAAGAATCTCTTATAAGATTAAAAAGAAAATAAAAACAAAAAAACTAAAAAACTAAAAAATATATAGATTAATTTTCGAATATAACTTTGTTTAAAAACTAAACTTTTCTTGTTAATAGCAAAACATTTTTATCAATATTAAAAGTATTATTTAAATCGACAAAACAAAAAAAGAAAAATTTCTTATTAAAATATTTTTTTGCAATTTTGTTTAAATATTGCAACTTGCAATAATAGTATAACTTTTATTTATTGCAAATTTCTTTAATTTTTAAAATAATTAAAAATTTGTCTTAAACAATAACAATAATAAAGCTTAAATTTATTAATTTGTTAAATATTACAAAAATTGTTAATATAAATAAAATAATAAAGACAAAAAAAGTAACGCGAAATTCTAATAAATTGCTAATTAAAATAAAATTGTCTTTTAATTTAATAAAAGCAACAACAATTGTAATAATACAAAATTAACAATATTTAAGTTGTTAAAGCTTTTTGTTAATTTTAATAAAAATTCAAACTTATTATTAAAAGATAAATAATTGTTTGCTATTAAGAATTTGTTAAAACATAATAGCAACTTAAGTAAAATAATTGACGTTGCGCTTTATACAATCAATTAATAAAGCGTTTTTTATTTAAGAATGTTCTTTCTTTTAATAGAAAAGATTGTAATATTTAACAAAATTAATAAAATTTTACTTTAGAATTTTGCGAAGATATAAACGTGCATTTTTTAATTCGAATATTATAACAATAACGCAAATTTCGACGTTATTTGTCGAAAAAAACAATAATACAAAGATTATTGATTTAATATTAATTTATAAAATTATAAGTTTTTTTATCTATAATAAGTTGTAACTTCGCATAGACAATCTTAATTTAATTAATAAAATATTAATTATAATTTATATTTATACGTTATATAAGATTTTGCTCTTATGTATTTAACTAATTTTTATCTCTTTTGTATTATAATATATCGAAAAATTTCTTAAATTTAAAAATAACAAAAGCAATAATATTCGTAGAAAGCAATAAAAATTATATAACAAAAATAGATTAATTGCTTATAGCTTAAGCGATAATTTGCGCAATTATAATTATAGATATCGAATTTAATTTTGCAAGAGAAAAATTTAAAATAGACAAAATAAAAATAATATTAATATTAAATTGTACTTAATTTTGAAGCTTTCGAAATTAATATAAAGTTTCGACTAAATTTTGAATAACTTGTTGAGCAAATTTTTCGACAATAAGTTCAATTTCTAGTAAGAGTTTAAGATACTTTATTAAATTAATAATTAAATAAATATTAATATACTTGAAAAGATTAAATTTTAACGCGTGAAAGCGTTGCAAAAAGTGTAAATCTTTCGTAATATTAAAAACTAAACTCGAAATCTTTATTAAAGAGATATCTAGATTAATAACTAGATAAAACTTAAGTCTATATTAGATTTAATATACAAAATAAAAGACAAAAAAGAAAAGAAAGAAATAAAACAACGTTAACTATATAAGATTGTAGACTTTATATCTAGCAAAAGTTAACTTAAATTTGATTTAGTCTAGTCTAAATTTAATCAAGATTAAGCTTAAAAAATTAAGCGAGATTAAGACAAAGAATTGTTTAATCGACAAACGTAGTTGATAGATTGCTAATCTAACACTATAATATTAACTTTAATCTTCAAGTATCTTGTTAAAGTTTATCTTAAATATAGTGTTAATATAGATAATAGATAGCACTAGATCGATTTTCTAGATTATAGATATGCTATTAATGTAATCCAAGATAGTGCTTATAATCGCAAATTGTATCGCTATTAGATATAAGAGCGTCGTATATAGTATACTAAATAAAACAAATACAATAAGAGTTAATATTTTAACTAATACTTAAATAGAGTATTAATAAAATAAATAGCAAAACATTAGATCAAAAATAATGTACACTAAATTAAAACTTAATTTATATTAATATATAAGTTAAATTAATTACGCTAGATTAATAACGTAATTCTTTTTAATAACAACGAAAAAAAATTAGAGCAATCAAAGTCTATTTATTTAATATATATAGCTTAGATTGCAAATCTCTAAATAGTAACGCACTAATTTATTAATAATTCAATAATATAACGCAATCGATAGTAGACTCTAAAGCAAGTCTCTTAACTTTAGCAATTATATCTATTTTAAAAATTAAAAATAAAGAGATCTTAACAACTATTGCTTGCAAAAAAGATAAAAATATACTAAAAAAAAAATTAAATATATTTTGACTTGCAATTCGAACAATTATTGAACAATTTTAAATTGCTAAATAAAAAACTATAAAGTAGCACAAGTAAAATTTAATTTATTATGCAACAATTTTAACTTTAATAACAATACACAAATTAAAAAGACTTTAAGTTGTAAATAATATACTTATCTTCTATATGAAAATGCGCTAACTTAATACTTTTAAACGTTATATAAAATGTTAATATCTTAAATCTAAATATAACAATAAACAAATTAAATAACAAATTATCAAATATTTTGTACAATAAAATTTACAACAAAACGAAATTTTAGATATTAATACTTACTTAAAATTTTAACAATTCGTATACAAAAACTAAAATTAACAAACTTAATATTAAAATTAAAATTAGCAATTAACAATAAAGTGCTTCTATATAACAAGACAAAATTAATCTAGACTTTTACATTAAATAAACACAAAATGCAAAATTCTCTTTTAATAAACTACAAATAAATTTTATTAATATATAAATAAATATAATATTCAATAGAATTAATTTGTTTGTAACAAAATACAATAATTGCACAAATTATTCTTTTATTTAAATTATTTCAAAGCTAAATTTATTATTAAATATATCGAAATTTAGTTCGAAATTCAATTCTATTATTGTTGAAACAATTAGTTTATTTGCGTTCGTAAACAAAAATATTAAATTTGTCAATAATATTTTAATTAAAAAGAAAACTTTAAATAAAAATATATTAGACGTTTCTAAAAACAAAGAGTTATCTCTTATAACTTTTAATATTAAGCAAATTGTCAATAAAGATTGAGATTAACTAGTAAAATAATTTGTAAAAATAAAAACAAATATAAAGATATATATATACGATTTACAAAATACTTCTTTTTATCTTTAAAAAAGCGATATAACTATTTAGAACAAAAAAATTAAATGTTTTCAAATTAACAAAAGACACAAAAAGAAAAAAATAAATAATAAGTAAATTTACAATAAAGCTAGAGTAACTAATATTAAAAATATATATTAAAAAATAAATAACTATAAAAACAAAAATAATTTTTATAAATTAAATTTAATTGACTTATTAAAGTTTGAATTAAAATTAAAATATTTATTAATATTTATTTAAATAAAGTAAAATAACAAAGAAAAAACTTAAAAAACTTAAACAATCTTTAAATATATTTAACAAAATTAAAAACTTATTAATAAATAAATCTTAACTAGTGCACGTTATTATTATAATTAATACAAGAAATATAATAATAATATACGAAATTCGCTTTTAAGAACATTAATTTTTAGATTAATACTACAAGAGTTAGCAATATTTAGTTTGTTATTTTAGTTAAAGATAAAGAAAAAGCAATTTGCAAAAATATAAAAGTAATCTTCGATTAAAGTTTTAAATTAAGTTGCTTTTAAGTTGCTATTACTAAACAAATATATAAAGATAATAAAAGACGCTATGCTAAAATATAATATAGTTAAGAAACTAGCTATATTTATAAAATTGTATTTAATATTTTTGAAACTCTAATTATAAAGTTAATATCTACAATTAATAATTAAAACAATTTAATTGTTATAGTTTTAATTAAAAAAACAAAAAAGAAATTGTATTTTACTTGTAACTTTTGTTTTTATTATAAAAATAAAAGCTAATTCTAATATTTATTATTTATTTAGCAAATAAAGATAAAATAATTTACTTAATTTTTTTGTTAGAAATTGCATATATAGAGAGAAAGACAATAAAAATATAATTAATAATCTCTTTTAATAAATAAGTTATATCTATAATAATAATTGTTATTTTTAGAAAACTTCAATTACTTTCTCTTAAATTTGCTCAAATTAAATTTGCTTTAATAAAACTTTTAACTTTTAAAAAATAAATTTAAATTTTGTTAATACGCAAGCTAGCTTCGCTCAACAATATACGTTACTAAGTTTTTGTTTACTTTATACTAGTATATATTGTTATTATATTAAGATTAAAAAGAGTTGCAAAAGTAGACAATATATTATTAAAATAATATTCTTTAGTATTGTTAAGCAATTTTTATTAAATTAGTTGTAAAAAATATTGCAAAAATAGTAAATATATATATTTGTTTTTCGAATTAATAATAAACAAAATACAAAAAAAAATTAATATACTTTTTATAATTTGTAAAACAAAAAAGTTATATATTGTATATTTAAACTTGTTGTTAAAACTAATTTGTTTAATAATTTTTAATTATTAATAATTTATAATTTTAAGTTTCTTTAATATTTATAATTAATACTACGTTCTTGTTCTTTAAATTATTGATATTTAATAAATATTCTAAAAAATAGAAGTTAAGCTAATTTGTTCAATCTTAACGTTAATTAATTATATAATTGTTAAAACAATACAATAGCTTTAATTAGTTAACTAATATACTAAATATAAACTTGTTAATATTAAAGATTTAGTTCAATGCGCAATTGTAAAAATTTATAGAATTTCTATATTAAATATTATAAAAAAAGATAAAAAGATTCTATTAAGTTTTCTTAATAAAATTTAAGCTTAATTGTAAATACTATAAGTACTCTAATTTAAAAACAATACGTACTAAAATTTGTATTTATTGCTTAACAAAAAGTTCGTAAATATTTAAGAAATATTAGTAAATACAAAAAGATTATAATTAATCTTTTTAATAGCTTTTACAATAGCAAAAATTTGCAAAAGTCAAATTAAATATTTAATTTAATTTATAACAATAGCAAAATGCTATAAATTTATCTAGAAATATTTGTTTTATATTAATAATTTTTATTAATTTTTTTAACAATATAAAAAACTCTTTGTGCTTAATTAAAATATTGAAAATTCTTAAATTAATAACAATATAAATTGTTATTATTTAAAGTAACTTTAATTGTTTTTATTAGTTTAACAATTAACTTAAATAATATCTAAATTTTTAATATTTTTAAATTTAATAAAGAATACAAACTTAAGTTTCTTTTAGAATTTCGAAAATTATATTTAGTTAACAAGCAATATTTTTAATCTAGTATCTAAATAGAAATAATATTAGTATTGCGAAAATATCTAATAGATCTTATATCTAAAAGCTCTATTAATAGAGCAAAAGAGATAGAAAAATAGTGCAAAACAATTGTATATTTTAAAAACTAGAACTAAGTAAATTTGTTAACGCAATTGTCGATTTTAAATATTTGCAAAAACAATATTAATTAACGCAATTTTAAATAAATATAACAAAGTAGTTTGCAATATATATTTAAAAAGACACTTTTAAGTAGATATTTTTAAAACAAGTATTTTTAAAAGTTAAAGTATTATACTTTAAATTAAAACGCGTTTTTATATTTTAATTAATAATAAAGTATAACAATTTCAAATAAAATATAAAAAGTCGAAGAAATATTGTAAATTACGAAAATTATACTATTAAAATATAATTTAAATTAGCAACAAAGATAGACTCTTCTTGTATATCAAAATATATATAATAATAATTATTGTTTGTTTGTTGTTACTAGATATAACTTAAACTTCTAAAGATATTCTTTTTAATATTTGATAAATATATCGATTAACAATATTAGAATTGTCAAATTTTTAAACATTATATAAATTAAATATATTATAATTTTCTATTTTGTTATTATACAAATATAAATAAGAATTAAGATTATAAAACAATTAAATTAAAACAATTAAATAATAAGTATTATAATAATATAGTTTTAAGTCTAATTAATTATTGTAAATACTAACAACTCTAATTTTTATTTATTAATTTTTATACTATATAAATTCTTTACGTTTATAACAACAAAATTAAATATAAATATAATATAAATACTATATAACAAATTCTATTTATAAAATTAAATTAAATTTCTTAATTGTTTTGTATATTAAGTTTAACTCTTAATAAGATTTTTGTTATTTTACTTATTTTATATATTATTTTTCTACATTTTCGAACAAAACAAATTTTACTTATTATAACAATAATTAATACTATCTCTTTTGTAGACTTCGATTGCTTTGTAATTTTTGTGCAATATATATTTATAAAGATTTTTTAAAATTCTCTTAATATTAAAGAAACAAAATATTAACAAATTAAAACAATTATTGTTATTGTTATTTGCATCAACTATAAATACTAGTTTTGTGCTATAATTAAATTAGACTAATGTTAATAGTATACTATATTATTGTTAATATATTTTTAGCTTTTATTTTAATTGTTTTTTTTGCGTCTCTTTAATTTCTTAAATATAAAAATATATATTAATAAGTTTAAAATCGCAATTTGCGAAGTTATTAAGACTAATTAACTTTTGTTAAAAAGTAAACACGAAATTTTATATATAAAATTAATATTGCTTTAAATAATATATAAAACTTAATAATATTTAGAAATAATATTTAATCTTTTTATTTGAAATGCGTAAAATATTGCAAAATTAATATATTTTATTACTAAAATTGTTAATTAAGAATAAGATTACAATTAATATAATAGTTATTTATATATTAATTTTAAAACTAGCTTTAAAAACGATTTATAACTATATTAAACAAATTAAAATTATAAAGTCTTTCTATATATAAATTCTAAAAAATAATTAAAGTTTAAAATTTATATATTATTTTAAAGTAACAACAAAAAATAAATATTATTTCGAAAAACAAAAACTAGTTTTAAATTAATATTTTTAAATAAAATTTTACAATTGCATTAATTATAACGCAATATTTTTATTATTTTAAGATTGCTATTATTGAAATTAATATAAATGTTAAAATTTTTAACAATTAATATTGTTCAAATATAAATTGTTATTAATTGCGAATATATTTGCTATTAATTTAATTTAAAATATTATTTGCGTTAATTATATACTAGTAGTACTATAAGCAATAACTTTATTTAATACAACAAAATATTATTTTTATTATTGCAAATACAATAGCTTTGTTTTATATAATAAGATTTTTTATTGTCGCAAGACGCAATAGTTTTACTTTATATAATAAGATTTCTTATTATAACAAAACGCAATAATTTTATTTTTTGCAAAAAAGTATTTTATTGTTGCAAAACGCAATAGTTTTGTTTTTTGTAAAAAGATATTTTATTATTGCAAAACATAATAACTTTGTTTTTTGCAAAAAAATATTTTATTGTTGTAAAACGCAATAGTGTTGTTTTTTACAAAAAGATATTTTATTAATTGTTGCAAAATATAATAGCTTTATTTTAAATAAATTATAAAAATATCTTTAAATATTTAATAATAATTTAATTATTTTTTTGCTAATACTTTAATACAATTAGATTGTTTTCTATTATTATAATAAATTAATTCTAAAAAATATTACTTAAAAGAACAAGTTTAGTAATTATATATTAATAATATTTTGCTCTTAACTTATATATATTTATATTTTTTGTCTAAAATACGTATCTTATTATTTATAGAATTGTATATCTATTATAGTTTTTTTTAGAAAACTCTATTTTTTAAGTATTTTTTTTTATAATTTTTTTGTTTAATTATCTAGTATTTAAGCAAACAATTCTCTAAAATTATAATTCTTTGCAAAATATTAATTAAAGTATATTATAATCTTTGTATAGTAGTTTAAGTACTATTATAAAATCTTATAATTGCTATTTAAGTTTTCTTATAATATGTAAGCTCTTATTTTAAATATTTGTTTTTATATATAAACTTCTTAATACGTTTTTTCTTTAATATTAAATTTTTATTTTTAAAAATCTTTAAACAATAAGAAAGAAATTTTAAAATAAATATTGTATTGCTTTCTTAATTAATTTAATAATTTATAAAAAATATTTTATTTACAATTTTTAAAAAAGAATGCAAATATAAATTGCTTTTAACAAATTTAAAAATACTTTTATTGCAATTTTTATTAAAAAATAATTAGTATTTAAAGATAATATAACAATTATTAAACAACTTATTTTGTAATATATTATTTATTTTAATATTATTGTAGATTTGCTAATCTTTAAGAATTTTTGCTACAAAGATTTTTTTCGCATTTAATAAAATTTAATATTGTTAACAATTCGAAAACTTATAGTTATTATATTTTATTTTATAAGTTAAACAATAATAAATTATATAAAATAAATATTTAATAAATTAAATGTTTAACAACTTAAACTTTAGCGCAAATTACAATTTCGATATATCTAATATAAGAACTTTTGTTTTATATTTTATTTTATGCTTTTAAAGATATTATTATTAATTTTTAACAATAATAGACTTTTAATTAACAAATATTTAACAACGCATAACACAACTTTCTAGAGATATAGAAAAGCTTAAACTTTTACAAATTATTAAGAATATTCGTTTGTTTAATTGTAACTTCTTTAATTTAAAAGTTTTTTAAAAACATTATTTGTTTATAAGTATCAATAAATTGTTTTTTAAATAAACAAAATCGATAAATCTATTATTAAAAAAGTCAAAACTACTCTTTCTAACAATAAGAAAAAAATAGACTATTATAAATTTCTAGAGCTAAATTAAGTCAAATTTGTTATTATTTTATATAGTAATAATCAAAACTATATATTAGTTGTTATTAAAACAAGAAGAGATGCATTGTTAATAATTATATTGTTGTTAAAAATCTTCAAAAAAAATATCGTAAATTTTCTTAACTATTATAAGCGAAATTAAATTATATACTTTGTTTACGAACTTATAAATGCGTTTCTTTGTCAAATAAATAATATTTGTTACAAATAATAATTGTTCTTTAAAATAATAGCGATCTACAAAAAGATTAATCTATAACAATTGTTTTTAATTATATTTTGCAATTTAATTCTAATACAATTAGATTTTGTAAAATTTATTGTTTATTTACAATCTTAGATTCTATTATAATTAGCTTAAATATCTAATTATAATACTTAATTCTTATAATAATTATATAAAAATTAATAAGTAAAAAATCTATTATTAAGTTCGTATATTTATATTTTTTAGCAAATATAAAAGATTGCTTTTTTAAAAAGAAAAAGATATTAAAGACTACTTAATAAAAAAATATTAAAAATATAAATTATATAATAATAAAGTTTATAAAATTTAATATATATTTTATATTGTTACAAACAATAATATTTTAAAACTCTAAAGTTTAAAACAACAAAACTAATATTTATAAATTTTTTGTCGCAATTTAAACAAAGCTATTAAGAAATCTATTTATAATTAAATTCTAATTATTAATATTTTTAGCTTCTATTAATTAAGTTTATAGCACGTATTTCTTTTCTTAGTCTTTAACAATATATATTTGAAATTATTTGTGTTTATTGCAATCTATATTAGCAAATTTAACTAAAAACTTATTGACGAATTCGCAAATATAAAGAGCGAATAAAAAAAAATCTTTAATTATTTTTTAAGATTTAAGCAATATATATATAATTGTTGTAAAACAAGTTATAAATTATGTGAATTAATATGTTTTCGCTTATACTTATATTTTTTATAGCAATGTCTACTTTTGTAATATTATCGAAATATAGTTTAGAAAAATTTTGCAAATAGTTAAACAAATACTAAGATAACTAATCTAATAAAAAGTTAAAAAAAATATATAAATAGACTGACCGTCGGGTCGGGTTTCGGTTCCAACTTTAGGAATCGACCCGAAACCCGAGTCGATTCCTATTATTTTGGAATCGATTCGACTCGACTCGAGTCGATATTCGATTCCAATATTAGGAATCGAATCGAATTGCTAAGGAATCAAAAATAACGTCATGATGCCAAGAATTACTAATTTTAGATTTTTTTTATATTAATAAAATTAATAATTTGCATCTATAGGCCCTATAGATCTTATAGATGCAATTTATTAATAAAATGCAATATTTGCACCTATAGGCTCTATAGACCTTATATATGCAATTTATTAATAAAATGCATTATTTGCATCTATAGACTCTATAGAACCTATAGGTGCGATTTAATTATTTTCTTTTTAAAAAGTAGTAATACATTACTATAATGCATTACCTACCTTATTATAATTTAAATAATTAAATATTATTAAATATATATTGACTATTAATAATTATAATATAATTATTTAAATAGTCTTGGCGATTCGGGTCGGTTTTTCTGGTCGGGTTTCGGTTTCAATTCTAGGAATCGACTCGACTCGATTCGATATTCGATTCCAACTTTAGGAATCGATTCGCCAAGACTTTTGGGTCGGGTTGACTCGAATCGCCAAGATTCGGGTCGATTAATCGACCCGAACTCGATTAATCGACCCGACGCGGTCAGTCTATATATAAATATATAGAGCTAAACTATATTAATTACTTTATTCTTTAAAAATACTTAATGTATTGTTAACTTTTTTGTATTTAAAACTTTTTTAATTTTAGTCTTTACTTTATTAGCTTTTTAATTTAGCTCTATTATAATAGTTTCAAAAACTAACAAATAATTACAATTAAAAAGCTACTTTAATATTAAGCAATTAACTTACTTAGTAGATTTTAGATTTGTAAATAAATAGCTTATATATTGTTAAGTTGTTTAAAGCAAAAAAAGAAATATCTATTAATAAAAAAGAGATACGCAATATATTAAACATCTAAAAAATATAAAAATATTTTTTTCAAAATTAATTACTTATTAATTTTCGAACGTAAAAAGAAGATAATTAAGAAGATATTTAATAATAAATTAATTTAAACTCTAATCAAATCTTAGATCGAATTACAATAATAAAGTATATAATTAATAATTCTTTAATACAAAATAATAATAAACTAATAAATTTAAAGTTCGAAATAATTGTTTAAATAATTGCAATAATAGATTACGTCAAATACGAATTAGTTCGAACATAAACTACTTTATTTGTAAATTAATATAGAAGATAATCGATTAATATAAAAGATAATTGATATAGAATATAGAAGATAATTAATATAAAATATAGAAGATAACTAGTATAAAATATAGAAAATAACTAGTATAGAATATAAGAGATAACTAGTATAAGATATAGAAAATAATTATACAACATTTATTAATTTTTGTAATATTTTTAAATGTATAAAATAAAATCTCTATTAAGTTAAATTATTAATTATTAATTGTAACAATATTAAGATTTAACAAATTTAATTTAATATTAAATAGAAAGTTAATATTTGTATAGATTTAACTTATATTTTATATTATAATATTACTAAAGTTTAAAAACTACTTGCAATACTTAAAAATAAAGCAAAGTTTATATATAAATCAATATTTAATATTAGTAGCTTTTAGAGTTTTAAATATATTTAGAAAAATCTTTATTAATAAATTTCAAAATATATATTGTATTTAAGTATTTTAAGTATCGAAATTAAAAATAACTTAAATTAAGAAATTCGAATTAAAAAATTATAATTTATATATATTGTTATAGTATTATATCTAAATAATATCGAAATATATTTTATTATTAAATATAGTATTGTTTGCTTAATTAAAATAAGAGTATTAAAATACTATAGTTAACAATTACTATTTTTTAGTTTTTGTTTTATTAATGTTTATTAAAACTTGTAAACAAATTGCAAACAATAATATATTATTAATTTTTATTTCGAAATTAAAATCGAAATTATTAATTATAGCAAACTTAAATAATTAAAGTATGTAAAATACTAAATTCTATAAATTAAAAATTATCTAAAAAAGATTTGCTTTATATATAGTTTAAAATATTGTTCGAAAATTGTTTTTAAAATATATTATCTTTTTTATACTTAAAAGTATAAATTTCAAATAGTATTACTAACAAATAAAAATGTTTTTGCTATATATAATTTTAGTAATATTGTAATATAAGAAACGTAATTTACTTAATTTAAAAACAATTAAAAAGATTTTATTTTAAATAAACAATACAATTTGTTGCAATATTAGCAATATTAATTTTTAGCTTTTCTTTATATTTATAAATAATAATTACAAAAATAATAAAAATTACTTAAATAAAAATTAATAAAAATTTTAATTGTAGAAGTTATATATTTATATTTACTAAAAAATCTATTAATAGAATTAAAATTACAACTTTGTTTATTAATTAAAATTAAGTATTAGTTTGCGCAATAATAAGTTAAATCTCTTTATAATAGTAATTTGTTACTAGAATTAATTAAATTTTATTCTAAAGTAATTTTGTAAACTTAATAATATAATTAAAAACAATTTTTAAACAATATACTTCAATAAACAATTATATTATTTAAAAAAATAAAAATAAAATACATTAATATATAGCTTAAGAAAAATTGTACAAAAAAAAATATCTTTGAATTGCGTATAAATTATATAATACAATTTATTAAAATATTTAGTCTTAAAAGTATTAATAAGAAGAACAATTTTATTTAGTAAAACTAATTTAATATTTATATAAATTTGTTTAGTTAAGTATATTGCGTAGAAATTTTAACAATATTAAAATTATTAATTTTAATTGTATTTAAAAAGAAATTTATAATAAAAATTTTTTAGTATTTAAGATTAAATCGAATATATTTAATTTTATTGCAATTATTTTTATATATATTAAAAAATTTATTTGTTAACATTCGCATAAATAATATCGCAAAATTTTTAATTATTACAAATAAATATTTTCTAATTAATAAAAAATCTTAAGATAAATTTATACACTCTTTGCAAAATATATTATTTTTAAGCAAAAAAATTAAATTAAAAGCAAAAAAAAAGATAAATTTTTTAGAAATAATTTGCGTTATTATTGAATAATTATATTTTGCAAACAACTTTATAAATTTAAAATATATTTAAAAACTACAATTAATTTTTTGAAAAAACTATTAATAAATTAAAGTTTATAATTATATTTTTGCAATAATTGATTAACAATATTTTGTTTATACGCTTTAAAAAATTAATATTTTTGCAAATATATTGTTAAAATGTAATACTATAACTATAACATTCCAAACTCTATTGTAACTTGTAGTCGAATTACGTTATGCGTTAAGACAACGTCTAGATCTTGTCTTAACAATAAAAAGTTTTTCTTTCGAAAATTCTTCTTTAAATTTTTACAATTTATTTCTCTTATAATTGTAGATTTATCTTTCTATTTTGCTCTCTATATATATAGCGTGCGTCTTAATAGCGTTATTTCTATTACACAATTGTGTAATTTTACAATAATAAATTGTCTAATCTTCTAAAAACAATTGTTTGTTAAAATATCGAATTAAGAATTTAAAAAAGCAATTCGCTTTAACAAAAACAAACTTGCAACAAAGATAACTATCGTAAAAAGCAATACAATTGCAACTAGAAAACTCTTTGTAATTATCAACTTTTAAAAATTATCAAACAAAGAATATAACAATTTCAATAATAAATTTTTAATTAAAGACAAACTCAAAACAAATGCAAACTTTATTTTCGACAATTTCAAAATTAACTACAAAACTTTTCTAGAAAAAAAAAAAAAAAGTCGAAATAATTTGTTGTTAAACATAAGTATCAACTTCTTCTAAAAGAAAACTAGAAACTTCAAATTTTGTTATAAAATAACAAGATAAGTACATTGTTTACGCAACAACACTATATAGCATTTTCGAAAAACAATATTTTAAAAAATAACAAATTATTTTTAAAAAAACAAAGATTAATATTTGATCTAAGATTGTTCTATTTAAATAACTACTACAAAAAAAACTTCAAAAAATAGAAAAATTAAATTAGAAGTACAAAAATTATATTCGAATCTAATTCAAAGTTTTTTTCTATTAAAAACTATAAGATTTGTTAATATTAATTCTTTTTGCACAACAATTTAATAATGCAATAGAACAATTACAAAAAAACAAATTTTATTATTTTAAATACTTGAATATTCGAACAATTTTTATAGTATCTAGTAAATCTTATAGAATTATTTAAGAATTGTCGATTGATTATTGCGATCAAATATAGTTATATTAAGCAAAATTTTATATAGAGCGTAAACAACTTTATTGTTTATTTAAAAATTTTAAAAACAAATTTAGAATTTTTTATTAAACTTTAAAAACAAAACATACTTTTAAATAAATTAAGAGACAAAACTTATAAAAAAGTTATTGTTGTTTTTAATTTTTTTGTAACAAAAAAAGCGTTTGTTGCGTTAATTGCGCGCGTAGAAGATACTATTATTTTACAAGATAATTATAAAAATCGATTTTAAAAATTAAGTTATAAATTTTGTTTTATTTTGAGAGATAATTGTTTTGAACAAAAATTAAACAAAACAATTTTTAGATTAGATTTTCGCGATTTTTTTTAACAAAATTAATATAAAAATATTATTATATTTTTTTTGCAAAACAACGCAAATAACAATAATTGTATAAACAAAACTTGCACGTGTTACAATTGTAATTAGTAGAAATATATCTCTCTTAACTACTTTTTTTTTAAGAAGAAAAACTTGCAAATTAATGCGATAATTGTTGCAAAATTAAGTACATTGCGCATTACACAAAAAATATTATTATTTCGATATATTAGCAAGATTTTTAACAATTCGAAAAACTAAAGAAGCTTGCAACAATTATTATTATTATTGCGAGTTGCAAAACAAAAGTTAATACAATTTTAACAAAGTTGTTTATATATATACTAGACAAGTATTATAAAAAAATAACGTTTTTAAATAAAAAAGCGTATATCAATTGCATTTTTGAACAATAAACAAAAATATAATATCTAAAAAACGCAAGTCTTTTATCTATTAAAATCGAAATCTTTTATAAAATCGAAATACAATTTTTAAAATTTTATAATATAAATATTAGAATTTGCGATAGCAACAATAGAAAATATATATTGCGTCAAATTTTGTTTTTTTTTAAAAAATTGTTTAGAATATAATTGTTAAACTATTATAAATAATAAAAACAAACTTGTATATTAATTAACAAACTCTTATATAAAGATATCAAGTAATAGAAAACAAAATTATAATAAATTTCTTTAAAAGTTTTCTATTATATATAGAGAATACTTTAGTCTATATATTTGTAACAAATAATATTAGTATTATTGTAAAAACAATCTTTTTTTCGATTTTTTAAGTCTCGATAAAGATTTTATTGTATAAGAATTGTTTTTTCAAAATTAATATCTCTCTATTTTTAGAATATAATAAAGATAATTATATTATAAATTTATAACTTGACACAAAGTTATTATTTAAATCTTTGTATATATTGTTCGAAAAAAAACTTGCTATATTTCGAAATTATTTATTCGAAAATTAAGTATTAAAATACATTTGCGAATTTACAAATTGCACAAATGCTTCGATACTATTTGTTTTTAAAAAAAAAATACTTTTCGACTCTATATAAATTATCGAAAGTTAAATTTAATAATTATTAAGAACAAATATTTACTATTTTTTATTAAAAAGACGCTAAATCGACTAATAAATATATACTATTTTATTAAGTTCGATTTTAAGAACATATACTATTGCATTTGTATATAAAAAAAAAACAAATAAAAAATTGTTTGTATATACTATAGTCTCTTTAAGTATACAATTATATTTTTTGACTTATTTAACACTTTTGTTATCTTTCAAGCTCTAATTAACAAAATATTGCAAAATTTAATAAACTACATTTGCGTTATCTATTTGAACAATATTTTAATTTATTTTAAAACTCGCGAGAAGTATTGAAATTATATTTGATAAATATTTAATTAATTAAAATAGTTTAAGCTATATGCGAAGCTTTTTAAATATGCTTTTTTAATATAGAGCGTCAAATTTCTAGACTATATTGTTAGTAGCAAAAGTATTGTTATAAATGCGTTACAAGTAAAGTTAATTTATATATAATTTCGATCTACTATATTGCAAGAGTTGCAAGTATTTTTAAAGTTCGCAAACTTTTATCAACACTTTATTTAATATTTTGCAAAAATAATTAAATTTTTAATCGAGTTGCTTAAGAGTAGTAAGCAAAAAAAGTAAAATAAATTGTTTTTGTTTAATGCTTTTACTCTAATTGCGTTTTGAACTCTTATTAATATCTTTATTATTGCTTTTATATTGATGCATTTCGATTTTAAAAATTAAATTATAATTAAAATTAACATATTAAAATTTGTTATTGCAATTATTCTTTTCTAGCTTGTATTTTGCACGTAAGACAACAACTAAACAATATAATATTTTGTTATATTCTACTTTAGAAAAATAATTTTTGTTGAAACTTGCTATAAAATATATAATTAAAAACTATTAATTATTGTTGCGAGATTTTAGCAATAATAATATTATTTGAAAGACAATTATTTGTTAATTACTATTCTAATAAACTATAACAATCTAAAGTATTTTATAACAACAATATCTTTCAATTGTTGTTAATCTCGATAAATTCTTTTGTTTGTTAATTATAACTTCGAAATTAAATATTAAGCAAAGAAAATTAATCTTGTAAATAGATTGTCGAGATAATCAAATTATAAAAACAAAACAAACAATAAAATTTATTTATCTATTTTTTAAAATAAGTTTAAGAATATTACGATTGCAATTATCGAAATAACTTTTATTTTAACTAGAAGCGCAATTAAAGCGATATTAATTTCAATTTGTATTAGAATTGTTTTGCGCGTTTAAGATATCTTCGATATTAAGATATTTAATAAATTATTTGTTAAGAACATTTTTCAGATCTCTAATAATATTGATTCGAATATAAAAAAAAGTATCGTAACTTAACAATTGTAGTACAACAATATTAACGCAATATACAAATACAAAAACTTAATAAAATCTCTTTTTTTAATTCTATTAATAACAATAGAGATATTTTAAAGAAAGAATATCTTAATACTTAAAGTAAAACAACAATTAATTGCTTTTTTCTAGTACAACAAATATGTTAAACATAAATAAAAACTTAATAACAATTCATTTTACTATTTTTGCGCAATCTATATATTGAATAAAGTTTTGTTAAAATTAGAATTGTTGTATTTGTATTACAATAACTTTTTAAACAAAAATTACTTCGAAGTTAAAAAAACTTGTATATTAATCAATTGAAAATTTTATTAATTTTGTATATTTGTTAAAATAGAATTGTATATTCGAGAATGCAATATATATTAACAATTTAAAATGTTTTAATATTGTCTATACAATAAGTTTTTTGCACTACTTATATTTACTTAATCTTAAAAGAAATTTTTTATAAATTTTATTATAGAACTTCTTTTTAGTTGTAGTAATAATAATATCTACAATACAATTCTTGTTATTGTAGATTAATTCTTTAAGATAGTATTGTATATTTTAGTTAAATTAATTTAAACAATAGAAGATTTAATTAATATTTTATTTAAAAAAGTTTTTCTTTTTTTTGAGAGCGTAAAAAGAATTATATTTGATAAAAATATATTGTTTACTAATAATTACTAATTTGCAATATACTATAGTATTTATGTAAAAAGAAAACTAAATATTATTTTTTACTTGTAAATAAATTAAAAAATTAAAAAATTAAATTAAATATTAGAGTACTATCTTTGTTGCTATTGCAATTATTGACAAGACAATTAAGAATCTCTTTTATTAATAACTTAGTATATATATAATAATATTGTTTATTTATTTTCGAATATATTGTTTTTTAAGATTGCGTTTAAGTATTATTTAGATTTTGATTTTAGTTAAAATAACAAAAAATACTTTAACATTTTTGTTGCTTAAAAGTGTATATAAATTTTGTAAAATAAATACGATCGCATAAGAAAACAACTAAAAGACACACAAAAAGCGCAAACAAAATATTATAATAAAAAAATTAAGTTTTAATATTACAAAGTAGAAAACAAGATTATATTCTCTATTAAGAATCTTAAGAATATTTGATTTAAAAAAAAGTTTTTCTACAAATATATAAAATTGTTCTCTATTATAAATATTGTTAAAACGCAAATATATCGATTGCAATTTTCAAACAATTAACAAATCTATCTAGTTTTTTATATTTTGTTTTTCGAACTCTACTATTAGAACTTTAACGTTATCGAGTTAACACAAATAATATTAATAAACAAGAACAAGAAATAAAAAATAGAGAAAATTCTAAACAAAAAAAAGAGATAAAAAAAACTCTACTATTTTATTCAATAAAAAGAATTTTTCTTCTACAAAAACAATTAAATATTAGAGCAATTTTTAATTTACGCAAATACAATATTAAAGCAATTTTACAAGCAATAGTAGATTGTTGTTTTTGTTTTTAAAATAAGAAAACTATATTTTTGAATAAATTAAAACAACTTAGCAAAACAAAATTAATACAACTTGATTAACAATATTGCGCAAACAAAATAGAGTCTCTACTATTGTTAAAATATATAAAAAGTTAAGTAGAAATTGCAACTTCTTAAATTTGATTACAATAATATAAAGAATAATATATTTTTGCTATCTAATTTTATATCTTTTTTAGATAGATTTTTTAGTTCAAATAATCTTCTAGTAAATGCACAATAAGTTTTAATTGTATTTATTATCTAAATCAATCTAATTATATTTAATAACAAAATTCTTCTTCAACTCTCTTTTTTGATTACTATATATATTAATTTTTAACTTATTCTTTATTGTTGTTGTTTGTGCGCAATAATATAGCAATCGCAAATATACTTTTAAGTTTTTGTAATTGCAATAAAAAATATATTTATACAATTAACAATAATTTTTATTTTGCAAACAAATATATCTTTAAGAGTTTAATTAAAGTATTTAATTTAATTCTTAAAAAGACAAAATTGTATATACTATTAGCAATAATATTAATATATAAAAGAAGTTTTTGTCTAGATATTTATGTTGCTCTTTTTTAAAAAGATTTAATTAGTATAATCTTTAATTAGAAACAAAACAAATAGTATTGTTTTTAACAAAATTTTTCTTAAACTATATTTGACACATTATCTAAACGTTAATATTAATTAATATAATTTTTTTTTTTAAAGAGTTAGAGTTGTTTTTCTTTAAAAAAAAGTTTTAATAAATATATTTAATAACGCATTATATTTAGCATTTTTTGTTAAATATTATATAAATATACTAGAGTAGTCTCTATATTATTTAGTTAATTTGTTAAAAATAGCAATTTTTTGTTGTTATATTTCTATTTGCTAATAGAACGCAAAACAAATCTAATTTTAGCAAAAAAATTAAACAATTTAAAGTTGCTATTTTTAGCTAAAATTTGCTATATAAATACTAACAAATTAACAACTTTTTTGCGAAAGCAACAAGAGATCTCGAAATATTAATATATTAGTTTTTGATATAGTTGTGTAAGCTAAATTTACAAAACAACAAACAATAACACAACAAATATAGCGTAGATTTTTCTTCTTTACACACTATATAATATGTTAGCATAAAAGAAGAATTGCAAAAGAAACTTTATTTACTATTGTTTTTTTATTATTTTGTAGATAGTACAAGCATTGCAAACAACAAAAAGATACAAAAAAAATAATATTAAAGACGCAAACAAAAAGATTGTTAACTTTATTTAAGAATTGCTATTAATATTAATTTTAGCAAGATTTTACAACAATTTTGCTATACGTATTTATATCGATAGTATTGCGCTTTGCTAAATATTAATTAATATTATTAGAAGTTCGCGTTATCTCTAAAACTTATACAAAATACTAAGAAAACTTATTGTTCTTGTTGTTGCAATTACAAGCATACTCTATTAATATTATATATATTAAAAAGAGATTACAAAGAAATTGTTACAAAATTATCTTAAATATATTATAATAATAAAAAGAATACAATATTTTAATAAATAAATATTACTATTGCGTCTAATATTGCGCTAACTCGATTTAACTTAAATACGCAAATCGAGATAATTTATAAAACAAAAGAATTTTTATTGCAAAATTACAAATTAATATTGCGCAAAAAATAAAACATCTAGTAAAGAGTATTGCGCATAATATTTTAATTTTAGTTAATTTAAAATCGTAGTATAATCTAATTGTAATTTCTAAAAATAAACTATTGTTATACAATAAGTAAAAAGCTCTTTTCGAGTTTTTAGTTTATAGTCGAAAAGCATTTATGGAAGTTTTGTTCGATTACAAGATTGTTATTCAATAATATACAAAAGAAGTACTCTTGTCGCCATTGTAGCAATTTTTTGCTCGTAATATATAAGAAATATAAAGAACAATACAAAAAGAATCTATTTATACATTTTTATTAACAAACAAATTAATAACAAACGCAAGATATAATCGCGATTATCGCGCATTTGCAACGTATAGCAATTAGCAAATATAGCACTAATTTTGAGAATTAGAATTTTGAAGAAAAAGGCAATTGTAATGTTATAATTATAACATTTTAAACTTTGTTGTAACTCGTAGTCGAATTACGTTATATATCAAGATAGCGCTCAAATTTTGTCTTAATAATAAAGAGTTTTCTCTTCGAGAATTTCTCTTTAAATTTTTACAATTTATTTCTTTTATAATTGTAGATCTATCTTTCTATTTCGCTCTTTACACGCACAACGTGCGTCTTAATAGCGCCACTTCTATTACACGATTATATAATCTTACATAAAAATTATTGTAAAAAATATTTTAATATTAGAGTTTTAACTAGATTTTTAGCTTAAATATTTATATAAAAAACACAAAATTAAAACAACAAAAAATATTTTTTCTTTGTTAAATATATAATAAATTGTAGATTTTTATTTTTTTAATAAAAATAATAATATATAGATTATAATAATGTTAACAAAATAAATAAATTTAAATACAAAATTTCGAACAATTTTAATTAAAAAATATACAAATAAAAGTTAATCTTTTAATAAAAAAATATATATAAAAATATATAATTATTATATTTTACAATAATTCGATTTAAAAATATAATAATAAACTCGATTATTAATTGCTAAAACTAAAAATCTTAAATAATTTCTTAAATATTATAGTATTATAATTGCGTTTAATAGTTTTACAAAGATATTAATACTTTTAAAAACAATACAATTTAATAATATACACAAAATATTAGTTATAAAATACAACAAAATATATTAAATTATTTAAGTTTAAGCAAGTTTACTAATAGTTAAAAAATCTTATATTATTTCTACTATATTAAAAATCTTTAATTCGATCTTTTTTAATATAATAAAAAATTAATAAAAAAATTAAATTTAATTATAATTAATATTATTTAATTTATAATATTATAAATATTTAAAATTAATACAAATATTCTTAAAAATAAAATTTTAATTAAAAAAATATTTAATTTTTTTAAATAACAAGTTCGAACAAAAATCTAAAATAAATTATATATTTTTAAATAGACTGACCGCGTCGGGTCGGGTCATCGAGTTCGGGTCGGGTCGGTTCCAAAAGTTGGAACCGAAAAGTCGGTTCGGTTCCTAGGGTCGGAACCGACCATTCGGGTCGATTCCTAGGGTTGGAACCGAAACCCGACCCGAAAAACCGACCCGAATTGCCAAGACTTTTAATTAAATAATTAAATAATTAAATAATAGTATCTATAACGTCTATAGATGCAAATTATGTATTAATATTATTTTTTTAATATTTCAAAATTTAAATAGCATCTATAAGCCTATAGATGCAAATTATGCATTAATATTGATTTTTTAATATTTAAAAATTTAAATAGCATCTATAAGCCTATAGATACAAATTATGCATTAATATTGATTTTTTAATATTCAAAAATTTAAATAGCATCTATAGGTCTATAGATGCAAATTATGCATTAATATTGATTTTTTAATATTTAAAAATTTAAATAGCATTTATAACACTTATAGATATAGGTAATGCATTATTAT
>JAABUW010001207.1_pt1 | contig 44923 bp, 40 predicted proteins | sample 5560081 | NCBI WGS metagenome assembly JAABUW01 (sample SAMN10711882, study PRJNA513363) | rock metagenome | isolation source: Antarctica rocks | place: Antarctica: Victoria Land, Knobhead sud | reverse complement strand
ACCTTCGCCTTGAACTCAGACCCATGCTTCTTGCGTGTATTCGCCATCTCTTACCCCTGGCCCAACGGCCGTTTTAGGGGCGAGACTCTCTCTTAACCACCTGTCCAGTTTCCAGGGACCATCTCACTGGATTTGGCATCAAAAATTCTGACGCATGAAGTTCGTGGGGAGTTTCTATCCAATATAGAAATCGACCAGAATGGAACGGATTTTCTAAAGACTCAAAAGAACATCATATTTGTTGGAAAAAAGAATTTAGTTGAGACGTATCTTCCTGGAACTCGCAATTTGCCTGAGCATAACCGGGCGGAATTTGACATCTTAGGCTTTATATCCACTGAGTATGTCGTGGACGCAAACACAAAGGCTGTAATCGCGCCTATTAAGGCGATGGAATTAGTTCAGCTTGACGGCATCGCGAACCAGACACTATTTGCATATAACGTGAGAGGACCGCTAGGCCGAACGGGAGTTAATAAGGATATTGAGAAAAGCATCAAGGACCAGCAGCGTCATAAGACGTTTCCATTGTTTCATAATGGGGTAACTATCGTAGCTGCTGCGGTTGACGTGGATCTCAATAGAGATAAACTGGTAGCTGAAAGATATTATGTAGTAAATGGTTGTCAGTCACTCTCGGCTTTATTCGATAATAGATTAATGCTCACTGACGATCTCAGAGTATTGGTTAAGTTTATCAAAACTGATCCAGAGTCAGATCTTGCTGAAATGATAACACAGTTCTCGAATAATCAGAATGGAGTAAGGCCGCGAGACTTCAAAGCGAATAACCCAATCCAGATTCGATTGCAGAGGGAGATGCGAGAGAAATACGGAGACGCAAATTCCTATGCAATCAAACGTGGTGAACGACCTGGGCTGGTGTGGAAATTTCTAACGAGGATGCCGGGCTATGGCTTAGGGCATTTGATCTTAAAGAGCCATGGGTTACCCATCGTAAATCTGAAGTATTTGAAGATAAACACTCAGACCTATTTGGTCGGCCAGAAGTGACAGCGGATCGCATAGTCATGCTTCAGGTTATTGCTGAAGCAATTGATGTCGCGATTAAAAATATTGAGAACGCACTCTTTGGCAAGTACGTTCTTACTAAGTATCTATTGTTGTTTATCATGAGACAGATACTCGAATCCGATAAGAAATTTGTGGACCTTAACAGGTTTCCAGGTGGCTTCGTACGCTCCGAGACCGACCGGATCATATTCCGCGAATGCGTATCTTACATGCTTGAAGACATCATCGTTGATATCAATGGTGAGGTAGCCGAAGACGACGCCAACTTTTATCGCGACAAGCTCCGGGATCAAGTATGGGTGAAAGAGATTACCCGTAAGGTTGTTGGAGATTACCGTAAATTGGTAGGACGCGGGCGCATCGCAACGTTCAGTCAGGAATGGGAAAAGAGGAAGTCACATGGGCATCCCCAGTGAAGAGCTAGAGTTTTCTGACAATGAGATAGCTAGGCGCCGCGACGAAGCGCTGCGGCGTGCGCTCAACACGCCGCCGCAGCCTAAGCTTAGTCCAAAGCCGAGGCCAGCAAGCCCCGCTGCCTCAACCAACGCTGGAAAGCGCGGGCAAGCTGACGAGGCGTCTTAGGTCGAACGAGGTTGACGATAGGTCAGGCGCTTGCCTTCTGCACCCCGAACCGCAATAGCGGCACGCTGGGTATCGTCCACGCCGAGTTTAATCCAGTTGTTGTAGCGAAAAGCAAACTCGTTCAGGTAACGCTGGAAGTGCTGCTCGCTGCAATGCTGGTAGTTGCCGTTCAGGCCGCGCTTGAAGATACCGAAGAAGCCCTCAATCGAGTTGGTAGTCACGTCGCCGCGCGCGTATTCCTTGGCGCCATGGTTGACCGTCTCGTGCATCGCAAACTCCGCGCCAGTTTTGGGATAAAGATTGCTTTCATCCGTGTGAAGGCGGCTCTTGCGGTCGGCATTCCGCACAAGAATGTCGCGAACATTATGCGCAGTCACGCGCTCCTTGAGATGGGCTACGCGAACCTCGCCGCCACGCTCGACCAGGCCGATGATTGTGCGTTTCTCGTTCTTCTTGCCCTTCTTGATGTAAGGACGGCCGCGACGGTTCGGGCTGGGAACCGGCGTCTCCCTTTTGCCGTGGTATGCCTCATCGGCCTCCACGATCTTGCCTTCGCCGCCGAGCGGTGCGGGGTTCGGATCGGTCATCGCCTCGCGGATGCGGTGCGACATGAACCAAGCGGTTTTATAGGTCAGGTCCAACATGCGGCTAAGCTGCTTTGACGACATGCCCTTCTTAGAAGCCGCCAGCAGGTGGAAGCCGAGAACCCACTTGTGCAATGGGATGTGGCTGCGCTCCATAACGGTTCCAACCGTAACCGTGAAGTGGCCACGGCAAGCATTGCACTGATGCAAGCCTTCCCGTGTGCTCGTGCCCTGAAAGCGCGTAATGCCAACCGTTGAACCGCAATGCGGGCAAGTCGGACCATGCGGCCAGCGCATCTTCTCAAGATGGGCACGGGCCGCATCTTCATCGTGGAACATCGGATCGGTCAGATCGGTCATGGTCATTCGCCTTTTCAGTAGGCAAACTATACCGAAATGGGCTGGCTATGTCAAAGGCATAATTGGGTAAATAGTCCTTGACTGGTTGCCCCGGTTTAGGGTAGTCAGGGAGATAGGCTGCTGGGCGGTCCGGTCCAGACGCATTCCCAGATATCGACCAGCTCGTCGCGGTTGCGGGCGGGGACGTGCTCCGTGCGGGCGCCGGTGCGGTGCAGGCCGCAGACGGCCAGGACCTTGGCGCTGCCGTGGTTGCCGGGTTGGCAAGCGGCTTCGATGCTGTGCAGCGCGAAGCGGGTGCGGAGGGCGACGACGAAGGCCGGGGCGGCTTCCTGCATGAGCGCCTGGCCGTGGTGGGGCTCGCCGAGCCAATAGCCGAAGTGGCCTCGTTGCGTGCCGGGTCGGCATCCGCCGCTGATCCAGCCGGCTGGCTTGGCCTGGTGCTCGATGACGTGGGTCAGGGCGCAGCCTTGGGCCATGGCGTCCAGGGCTTCGGCGATGCGGGCCTGGGCCATTTCGGGGGTGAACGGGACGGGCCAGCGGGCGACCCATCGGCTGACGGCCGGGGTCATCAGGGCCGCGAGGGGCTCGGCGTCGTCAGGGCGCGGCGCGCGCAGGCGCAGGCGAGCGGTTTGGATCATTCATCATTCTTAAAGGAGTTCGGCCTATGGTCGAGGCTTCGCCGTTGCACGTCATGCTGACCGTCATGCGCCGGAAATGGCGGGACGGAGACGAGGACGGCGCGGTGGCGCTGGCCAAGGTTGCCGCGCCGTACGTGCACCCGAAGGTGCCGGCGGCGCGTCCCTCCACCGAACTGGCGCAGGTGAGCGATGACGAACTGGACGATTTTGTCGCTCGAGGCCGAGCGGGCGCTGCGGACGGGGGTGCGGACCTGTTTGACTGAGTGGGCGATGCTGGCGTTGGCGGCGCAGGGGCAGGTTCCGGCGCGGCACCACCGGTTGATGATCCGGGAGCTGGAGGGGGTGGCGGCGGGGGAGTGCGACCGGCTGATGCTACTGCTGCCGCCGGGTTCGGCGAAGAGCACGTATGCGGTGCTGAACGTGCTGCTGGGCACCCTGGCCGCGATGGCGACGAATGTGGTGGGCTACTGGGTCGGGAGCAGCGCCGGGTCCGCGCGCAAGGACGAGCGGCTGGCGCAGCGGGAGGAGGGGTAGGCCCAGCGCGGCGGCCTGCGTTCGTTGCTCCATCATCACGTTTCAGCTTCGTGTTAGAATTGCCTTGCACACGATTTCGTGATGTGATCTCCTCACGAAATCGTGAGTGAGGGATCTCCAATGCAGTCCGCTTTCAACAGCTCCGTCTTCGATAAGGTGGCCCTCGTCGTCAAGCAGGCGGTGTACATTGAGGTTCCTGGGCTCTCAGGGGCAACCCGGCTGGTGGACGACTTGGCGCTCGGCCGGTTGGGCCGCCTCAAGCTGGCGATCCGCCTTGAGGAGGTCTTCAATATCGAGTTCCAGGACGACGTGGTCGAGCGCTTCGGCACTCTTGGCGACATAGTCACCTACTTGAGCCGCCGCTATTTCAGGGACAGCGACATGCAGGCGCCCGCGTCGGCTGCTTAGAAAGCAGCCACGTCCCGGATGCCTGTCCCCGGCACTACCGCCCCAAGCTACGGCTAGCCCAAGCTACGGCTAGCCCAAGCTGCGGTTAGTCCATGCCCAGCGCCACCGAGCCCCCGTCGCTGCGCCGGATAACCTGCCAGAGATATTCCCGCGTCCGCTCCGGCGATAGCGGGGCGCCAAGCAAGGTGCCCTGCACCTGGGCACAGCCCAAATGCGTCAGCAGGTCGAGTTGCGCCTGGGTCTCTACCCCCAAGGCCACCACGTCGAGCTGCATGTCCGCCGCCAGGGCCAGCACCCGGCGTACAGTCGCCATCGCGCCGGGGTCGGTGAGCATCGATGCGACGAACGACCGGCCGATCTTGATCTGCTGGAATGCAAAGTCCCGCAAGTGGCCCAAGGAGGCGCCCGGCTGGCCGAACTCGTCGAGCGCCAGGCGGACCCCAAGCGTCCGCAGCGACAATATCGATGCCAGCACCGGCTGCGAATGCTCCAGCAGCACGCCCTCCGTCACCTCAAGGTCCAGCCGGTCGGACGCGAAGCCCGAGCGGTGCAGCGTCTCGATTACCTGGTGCTCCAGGTCGCCGCGGCTGAACTGTGCGGGCGATAGGTTGATCGCGAGCCGCACCGGCGTGGCCCAGGTCGCCGCCTCGGTGCACGCCGTGTGCATCACCCAGCGACCGAGCTTCTCGATCAGGCCCAACCGTTCGGCCAGCGGGACGAACACCGACGGCGGCACCAAGCCGCGGGCCGGGTGGCGCCAGCGCAGCAGCGCCTCGACCGCCACCGGGATGCCGGTCTTGATGTCGAAGATCGGCTGGTACATCAGCTCGAACTGCTCCAGTTCCAGCTCCAGCGCCAGGCGCAGGTCCCGCTCCAGCAGCATCGTGTCCGTGGGCTCCGGCATGCCGCGCGCGGCCGGGCGGCGCGCGGCGGGCTTCGCCCGGTAGCGCTCGCCGTCGGTCCGGGGCAGCAGCTCCACCACCATGCATGCAGCGAGCAACGCGCCCCCGAACCACGCCAGCTGGCGGTGCAACGGTGCGCTCTCGGGAAACCCTTGGCCAACTTTCCAGCCTTCAACGCCCGTCATGTCCATCCTGCTTGTCGTGGGGTGCTCGGCCCGCTCCGCCACTGAGCCGGCGACCTGTCCCACAGCGAACTACTTAGCAGGATCATAGCATCCAGTCCCGTTAAGATTGGTTTGCCATCGGAACAAAATTCCGTGACATTCGCCTTACCCGTCCAGCCGCCGGGAAAATCAGGCCGTAAGCTGCGCCAGCCGGTCGAACTCCGCGATATCCAGCGTCTCCGCCCGCCGCTCCGGCGCGATGCCGGCCCGCTCCAGCAGCGCCTCGCCGCCCAGCGCGCGTAGCGAGCCCCGCAGCATCTTGCGCCGCTGCCCGAACGCCGCCGCGGTCAGCCGCTCCATGGCGGCGAACAGCGCGGGCGGCGGCTGCGCAGGATGCGGCACCAGCCCCACCACGGCCGACCACACCTTCGGCGGCGGCACGAACGCGGCCGGCGGCAGGCGCATCAGCAATGCCGCCCGGCAGGTCCACTGCGCCAGCACGGACAGCCGCCCATAGGCCGGGGTATCCGGCGCGGCGGCGATGCGCTCGGCGACCTCCAGCTGGAACATCAGCGTCATGCGCTCCCACGCCGCCGCCTGCCGCAGCCAGCCGATCAGCAGCGGGGTCGCGACGTTGTAGGGCAGGTTGGCAACCAGCTGCCGGGGTGCGCGGGCCAGCGCCGCGAGGTCGGTCCGCGTCGCGTCCGCCGCCAGCACGCGCAGCCGCCCGGGATGCGCGGCCTCCAGCTCCGCCAACGCCTCGATCGCGCGGGCGTCGACTTCGACCGCCAGCACGCTGGCCGCCGGGGTGTCCAGCAGCGCGCGGGTCAGGCCGCCGGGACCGGGCCCGACCTCGACCACATGCCGGCCATCGAGGTCGCCGGCCTGCCGGGCGATCCGCCCCGTGAGGTTCGCATCCAGGAGGAAATGCTGGCCCAGCTTCTTCCGCGCCCCGAGCTCATGGCGCGCAATAACGTCACGAAGCGGCGGAAGCTCCAGGCTTACGACCGCTCGTCCATCACCGCCCGGCGCCGCAGGTCCCGCTGCAGCTGCCGGGACGTGAGCTCCACCCGCTCCTGCAGCAGCCGCTCGCTGACCTCGTCCTTGGTCGGGGCCGCCGCGGTCTTCTGCTCGCGGGAGCACACCATCACGACCGCCACGCCCTCGTTGGCGACCACCGGCTTGCTCGGCACCCCGACCGTCAGCCCGGCCAGCAGGGTGCGCAGCGGCACCGACGACACCGCCTCCAGCTTCACCTCGCCGGGGTCCGACGGACGGACGGCGCCGGCGCGCTGGTTGGCCTCCTCCATGTCCTTGCAGCTCTTTGCCGTCCGGCTGATCTGCTGCGCCTGGTTCACCGCGCCGCGCTGCTGCGCGGTGGGGGCTGCGGGGTCCAGCGCGCCGACAAAGGGCAGGAACACCTGGCGGATGCTCATCGCGGTCGTCTGGTCGCGCCCGATCTCGCGCTTGGTCCGGAGCGAAACGATGCTGATGCCGCCCGGCACGTCGATCGGGTTGCTGATGGCGCCCGGCGGCATCTCCCGCACCACGGCCGCGACCTCCGGGTCCAGCTGGCTCGCCCGCACCCAGCCGAGGTCGCCGCCCTGCAGCGCCGTCTGGCTCTGGCTGAACTGCGCGGCCACCACGGGGAACGGCGCCCCGGCGCGGAGCTGCGCGATCACCGTGTCGGCAAAGCGGCGGGCGTCGGCGGACTTGGCGGGATCGTCGATCGGGATGAAGATCTCGGAAACGCGGAACTCGGGTTTGCCGATCTGGTCCTTGAAGATGCGGTCCTGCTCGGCGACGTCGGCGGCGCTCACCTCGGCCTTGGCGCCCAGCTCCTGCCGCAGCACGCGGGTCCAGCCCAGCTGCACGCGGACCTGATCGATCAGGGTGCGCATCGCGACGCCCTGCCCGCGCAGGCTGGCGTTCAGCGCGCCCTTCGGCATGCCGTTGCGCTGCTCGATCTCGCCGATGGCCTCGGCGATCTCGCGGTCGCTCACGCTGATGCGGCGCCGCTGCACCTCCTGCAGCCGCAGCCGCTCGTCCACGAGCTGTTTCTCCACCTGCGGACGCAGCCGGGCCAGCACCTCGGGCGTGACCGGCAGCCCGGTGCTCAGCGCGAACAGCTTGCCGCGGTTGGTCACGTCGCCGCTGGTCACCACGTCCCCGTTCACGACGGCGACGATCTTCTCGTTGCCGCCTTCGGGCGCCGCCCCGGCCGGCGCGGTCCGCATGTCCGCCGGCCGGCGTGGCTGCGCCCCGGCTGCGACGGACATCAACAGGCCGGAGATCAGGATGGGGGCGAGCAGCAGCGAAAAACCTTGGTGGGACATCTGCATCCTCTGCGGCATCAAATCCGGTTCACCCCGAACTGGCCGACCGTCTTGAAGGTCAATTGGAACAGGATCGAGCTGGCGCCATTATCGCCGTTCAGCGACGTGTAGCGCCGGTTGTAGCTCACGTCGAAGATGAAGCACTCGTCCTCATACGAGGCCCGCACCCCCGCGCTGGACATCTTCGCCAAATCCAGGTCCCGCCGCACATAGGCCGACGCCCGGTACTTGTCGAACTGCGTGCTGGCCGACACCGTCGCCTCGTTCCGGTGGCGGAAATAGCTGGCGGGGATCGTCGGCTGGTTGAACAGGAAATACGGGTTCACGGCCGAGTAGATATAGCCCGCCGACACCCGCAGCAACGGTGTCCCGGCGGTGCCGATCGCATCCGCGAACCGGATGTTCGCATTGTTGTGATCGAGCCGCGTCCGCCCCGTGAGGTCGAGCCACGGCGCCGGCGACACCGTCGTGCGCGTCACGATGTCGGACGCCCGGTTCTCCAGGCCAGAGCCCACCGGAAACGTATCGTCCTTATGGCTGCGGAAGCTCTCGCCCACCAGCCCGTCCACCTGGGCGTCGCCCACCGTCCAGTTCAGGTGCAGCGCCACGTTGGCCCGCACCCCGCCCTCCAGCCGGTCGATCCCCGGGAAGCGGTTCAGGCTGAACAGGTTCTGGTCGGTGAACTCGAAATCCAGGCTGTCCTCGTTCGGGATGCGCTGGTTGCGCCCGCTCCCGGTGTTGGGGCCCGCGATGATCTGCGCCCGCGGCTCGATCAGCTGCGAGCCCCAGCCGTCCCGCACCAGCGGCCAGCGCACATCCAGCGCCACCTGCGGATGCACCCGCGCCGCCTCGGCGCTGCCGGCCGTGGCGTAGTTCGGGTTCTGGTCCAGGCTGGTGGCGCTATAGGCGGCGGTGACGGACTGCAAGGTGAGCCCATACACCTCGCCGAACGCCCCCGTGAACGGCCGCTCCCAGTTCAGCACCGCCGCCGCCCGCTGCGTGTTGGTGCCGATCTGCCGCAGCACGTTGAAGTTCTGCGTATCGAAGCTCAGCCGCCCGCCCAGCGCATCCGGCTCGCCGAAGAAGCTGTATTGGTAGCGCGGCAGCACATAGGGCAGCCGGTTCTGCTGCACGCTGGCCACCAGCCCCTGATAGGCGATGCTGTCGAGCTGGGTATAAGCCCCCGTGCCGAACCCCTCGACGAACACCCGGCTGGTCAGCACGTCCGCACGGTAGGTGGAGCGGTAGTCCCGCAGATACTGCGCGCTGGTGGCCCGGTTCACGTCGAAGCCATAACGCCAGGTCTCGTCATAGGCGAAGCGCCCGATGGCGAAGATGTCGGCCTCGGGCCGGTTGCGGTCCATGCCGATGGCGGCGTCGATGTCCAGCGTCCCGTCGTTGAAGCGGCGGCGGTACTGGGTGCCCAGGTTGCCGTATTGCTGGCTGGTGAGGGTGGGGGTGATCGTCGCGTCCGACACCTCGTCGATCGCCCAGAAATACGGAATGTTCAGGAACGCGCCCAGGTTCTTCGCCTGCCCGAACGACGGCACCAGGAAGCCGCTGGCCCGCTTCACCGACGGGTCCGCGTGCCAGAAATACGGGAAATACGCGACCGGCACGCCATAGATGTCGAGCGTGGCGTCCCGGTACTCGATCCTCTTGTGCTCCCCGTCCTGCACGCCGGACCGGGCGCGGATCTGCCACAGCGGCGGCTTGCTCGGGTCGGCGGCACACAGGTTGCAGGTTGAATAAACGACGCGCGACACCTCGTTGATCGCGCCCTCGGTCCGCCGCGCCCCGTTCGCCACCAGCTTGCCGTTCTCCGCCAGGATCGCCCGCATGCCGCGCAGCACGCCGTCGCGTAGGCCCTGGGTCAACTCGGCGTAGTCGCTGAACAGCACCTGCCCGTCCGGCTGCACCATCACGACGTTCCCCGACGCGGCGGCGACGTTGGTATTGCGGTCGAACACGATCTTGTCGGCCCGCAGCACGTTGTCGTTCTGCCACGCCTCGACGTTGCCGGTCGCCGAGACGATGGCGTTGTCGCGGTCGTACTCCACATGGTCGGCGGTAAACGTCACCGGCTCGGTCCGCGTCAACGGCTGCGGCGCCACGGTGGGCCGTGCCCGGCGCACCCCGCTGAACTGCGCCTGCGCCGCGCCGGCGGCCAGCACGCCGGCCACCGACAGGCCCAGCAGGAGCAGGCAGCGCATCAGGAGAGGGTCCAAGCGGCGGGCATCCCTACCCTATACAGGGCCTGGGCCAGCGACAAAAGCCGCAGTGTTTGAAGAAGAGTGTTTGAAGAAGAATGTTTGAGGAAGCATGGCCTGTCCGCAGCCTCGGAGCGGCACACCTGATATTTTACGAACGCGTAAGCACATTGCGCGTTATGAAACATCATGACCAAGCCACGGCGACGATGCGGGAACTGATTGCGGGAACTGATCAAGGGCAAGCGGCGCGCCGCATCCAGTTTGGCACGCTGATGGCGCCAAAGCCCGCCGGTGCGCCGCCGCGTGGATATTGAGGCTACCCCAACCGGGTGCGGCTTCCTCGCGGGCGGCGGCGAGATGGGCGCGCTCATGCGCGCGCATGACTGGGCGGCGACGCCGGTCGGCCCGCCCGCCGCCTGGCCGCAGGCCCTCAAGACGGCCGTGCGGCTCATGCTCACCACCCACCATCCGATGTTCCTCTGGTGGGGCGAGGCGCTGACCTGCTTCTACAACGACGCCTATAGCGGCCTGATCGGGCCGGACCGCCACCCCTCGATCCTCGGACGCCCGGGACGCGAGGTTTGGGCGGAGATCTGGGACATCATCGGCCCGCAGATCGAGTTCGTCATGGCCGGCCGGGGCGCCACCTGGCATGAACGGCAGCTCGTCCCCATCACCCGCGGCGACACGCGCGAGGATGTCTGGTGGACCTACGGCTACTCGCCAGTCAACGACGACACCCGGCCGACCGGCGTCGGCGGCGTGCTGGTCATCACCATCGACGCGTCGGCGGAGGTGCGGGCAGGGCAGGCGCGGGCCGGGGAGGCGGAGCGGCTGCGCCAGCTTTTCGAGCAGGCGCCCAGCTTCATGGCCTTGCTGCGCGGGCCCGAGCACGTCTTCGAGCTGACGAACGCCGCCTATCTCTCCCTGGTCGGCCGGGACGTGCTGGGCATGCCGGTGCGGCAGGCGTTCCCGGAGATCGAAGGCCAGGGCTACTTCGAGCTGCTGGACCGGGTCTATGCGACCGGCGAGGCGTACACCGCCCGGCATATGCCGATCACCTTCGCCTCCGGTCCGGGCGGCGTCCTCGAACATAACTTCGTGGACTTCGTTTATCAGCCGATCCGCAATGCGGTGGGCGTGGTCACCGGCATCTTCGTCGAGGGCAGCGATGTCACCGAGGCGACGCGGGCGGAGGACGCGCTGCGGGCCACCGAGGCACGGCAGGCGCTCCTGCTCCGTTTAGTACTGGGGCAGCGCGAGACCAGCGACCCGGGCGCGATGATGCTGGCCGCCTCGGAGGCCGTCGGGCGCCATCTCGGCGCCCACCGGGTCGGCTTCCTCGACATGCTGGACGACGAGACGCTGAGCTTCACCGTGGGCTGGACCGACGGCAGCCTCGATCTGCTGACCGGCACCTTCCCCGCCGAGGGGATCGGCAGCGCATACCTCGCGGCGGTGAGGCAGGGCACGGTACTCGGCATCGCCGACGTCCGGCAGGACCCCCTGACGGCAGGCTCGATACTTGCCGAGATCGGGGCGCGCGCGATCATCGGCGTGCCGATCATCCGCAACGGGCGCTGGCATGGTGGGATGTACGTCAACCACGCCGCCGTCCGGCACTGGACGGAGGAGGAGGTTTCGCTGGTGCGCGAGATCGCCGACCAGACCTGGGACGCGGTGGAAAGGGCACGCGCCGAAGCGGCGCTGCGCGAGCTGAACGAGACGCTTGAGGCGCGGGTCGCCGCGCGCACCGCCGAGTGCAACCGGCTGTGGAGCATGACGAACCTGCTCGTTGCGGTCGCGGCGTTCGATTCGACCATCCGCGAGGTCAACCCCGCATGGCCGGCGCTGCTCGGCTGGTCGGAAGCGGAGCTGGTCGGGCGGTCCTACGCCGAATTCGTCTACCCCGACGACATCGAGCGGTCGCTGGCCTGGGCGGCGAAACTCGCGGGAGGAGAGGAGGTCGTCGATCTCGAGAACCGCTACCGCTGCAAGGACGGCTCGTATCGCTGGATAGCCTGGGCGATCACCGCCGACGATAGCGTGTTTCATTGCATCGGGCGCGACGTCACGGACCAGAAGCAGCAGGCCGACGCGCTCGCCGCGGCCGAGGCGGCGCTGCGTCAGGCGCAGAAAATGGAGGCGGTGGGTCAGCTCACGGGCGGCATCGCGCACGACTTCAACAACATGCTGCAGGCGATCGGAGGCAGCCTGGAGATGATGCGCCGCCGGGTGGAGCAGGGACGGGCGGAGGAGGCGGCCCGCTTCGTGGAAAGCGCGAGCAAGACGGTGGAGCGCGCGGCATCGCTGACGCACCGGCTGCTCGCCTTCTCGCGGCGCCAGGCGCTGCAGCCCAAGCCGGTCGAGCTGAACAGCCTCATGCACAGCATGACGGAGTTGATCCGGCGCACCGTAGGTCCGGAGATTGAGGTTGAACTGCGCCTGGCCGACGGCCCTTGGCCGGTGCTGTGCGACCCGAACCAGCTTGAGAACATGCTGCTCAACCTCGCGATCAATGCGCGCGACGCCATGCCCGAGGGCGGCAGGCTCACGATCGCCACCGCGCACGCACGCCTGGGGAGGGCCGATCTTGTCGGCCAGGAGGGTGCCTCGCCGGGCGACTACGTGGAGATCGCGGTGGGCGACACCGGCACGGGAATGGACGAGGCCACCCGGGCGCGCGCCTTCGAGCCGTTCTTCACCACGAAGCCGCTTGGGCAAGGGACCGGGCTGGGCCTGTCGCAGCTCTATGGCTTCGTGCGGCAGTCGGACGGCGTCGTGCATCTCGACAGCGCGCCGGGCCGGGGCACGACCGTGCACCTCCTGTTGCCCCGGCACGCGCCCGGCCAGGAGCACGGGCCGCACCTGGCGCTGGGAGGCCCTCCCACGGATGCCGGCGCCTGCGGGACGGTGCTGCTGGTCGAGGACGAGGAGCAAGTGCGCGAGCTGGCGGCGGAGATCCTGCGCGAGCTGGGCTACACGGTGATCGCTGCCACGGACGGACCCGACGCGCTGCGCCGGCTGCGCTCCGACGTGCGCGTGGACGTATTGGTGACCGACGTGGGCCTGCCGGGCGGGCTGAATGGGCGGCAGGTGGCCGACGCCGCGCGTGAGCATAGGCCGGGCCTGCCCGTGCTGTTCACCACGGGCTACTCCGGCTCGATCCTCGCGGGGCTGCTCGCGCCGGGGATGGAGGTGATCGGCAAGCCGTTCACCTTCGACGCCCTCGCCGCCAAGATGCAGGCCATGCTGGCGGTGGAGCGATAGCGGACGGCTGGGGACGGTTTGCCGCCCCTGGCATAAGGAAAACCTCTTAGCGAAGGGAAAAACCCCATGACAAAGGAAAAGCAATGACACAGCGCGGACCCGGGCACCTCTGGATCGTGCGGCATGGCGAGAGCGCCGGCAACGTCGCGCGCGACGCGGCGATGGTGGCGGGGCTGGCGCGCATCGACCTCAACATCCGCGACGTGGACGTGCCGCTCAGCCCGCTGGGCGAGCGGCAGGCGGACGCGCTCGGCCGCTGGTTCGCTGGCCTGCCGAAGAAGGAGCAGCCGGACGTGGTGCTGGTCTCGCCCTACCTGCGCGCCCGCGAGACGGCGATGCGCGTCCATGCCGAGGGCGGCACCCCGCTTGCTCCCACGGCATTCGGGGTGGACGAGCGGCTGCGCGAAAAGGAGTTCGGCGTGCTCGACCTGCTGACCCGGCTGGGCATCGAGACCGAGTTCCCCGACCAGGCGCGGTTCCGCGCCCTGCTCGGCAAGTTCTACCACCGCCCGCCCGGCGGCGAGAGCTGGTGCGACGTCATCCTACGGCTGCGCAGCCTGCTCGACACCATTCACCTGCACCATTCCGGCCAGCGCGTGCTGATCGTGGCGCACCAGGTCGTCGTGCTCTGCCTGCGCTATCTGCTGGAGGGCATGGATGAGGCGGGAATCCTCGCCGTGGACCGGGAGGGCGACGTGGCCAATTGCAGCGTCACCGAGTATGCGGACGGCTCCTCGGGGCTCCAGCTCATGCGCTACAACTTCACGATCCCCTTGGAGCGGGAGGGGGCGGAGGTGACGGCGGCGCCGGACAGCGCGGTGGCCGCGCGATGACGCGGCAGATCACGCCCGGCCTGCTGCGCACGACGCCGCTGCCGCCGGCGGGTGAGGACAAGGACCAGCGGGGCCGCGTGCTGATTGCCGGCGGCAACCGTGCGGTGCCCGGCGCCGTCCTGCTTGCCGCCGAGGCCGCGATGCGGGCCGGGGCGGGCAAGCTGCAGGTCGCGACGGGACAGGGCACGGCGCCGGGCCTGGCGCTGTGCCTGCCCGAGGCGCTGGTCATGGGCCTGCCCGAGACGGAGGCCGGCGACCTCGGCCCGGAGGCAGCGGCGGCGCTGGCGAAGGCGGCCCAGCGGGTGGACGCGCTGCTGCTCGGCCCCGGCATGATGGACACGGACGCGGCGATGACGCTGGTTCAGGGCGTGCTGGCCCTGCTCGATCCGGCGGGGCCGTTCCTCGTGCTGGATGCGGGAGCGCTGTGCGGCCATGCGCCGCTGCGCGAGGCGCTGCGGCCGCATGCCGGCCGCGCCGTGCTCACGCCGCATGCGGGCGAGATGGCGACCGTGCTGGATATCGGGCGCGCGGAGGTGGAGGCCGACCCGCTCGGCGCCGGGCGGCGCGCGGCGGCGCTGTTCCAGCAGGTGGTGGTGATGAAGGGCGCGCAGACGCACGTCATCAGCCCGGAGGGCGAGGCGTGGACCTATGCGGGCGACTGTCCTGGCCTGGCGACCAGCGGATCGGGCGACGTGCTGGCGGGCATCGTCACCGGCCTGCTGGCCCGCGGGGCGCCGCCGGCACAGGCAGCGTGCTGGGCGGTGTGGCTGCACGGCGAGGCGGGCGCCCGGCTGGCCCAGCGCATCGGGCCGATTGGCTTCCTGGCGCGGGAGCTGGCGGCGGAGGTGCCGGGTCTGATGGCGGGGATGGGCGGGGCGTGACGAACCCTGATATTCAGCTTTCACAGGATATCTTGCCCTATGGCGGCAGAGCGTGTATCTACAATGATGGATACGAGTTGTCCTGTTTGCAGTTCCTGCCGGGTCTGGAGAGGGGCTTCGGCATGGAGTTCGAACGGGATGCGGCCAAATGCCTGGCGAACATTGCCAAGCACGGGATCGATTTTGCGAGTGCGAACACGCTTTTTGCAGGGGCGCATATAGTTGGGCTTGCGAAGGACGTGGACGGTGAGCTGCGTTGGCTGGCTGTTGGGACGATTGGCGAAATCTACGTGACGGCGATCTTCACGCGGCGCGGCGCCACCGTTCGTATTATTTCCATGCGGAGGGCACGAAATGGAGAACGAAGGCGGCATCGTGAGGTATTCGGCCACTGAGCTGGAGATTGGCAATGCTCGTGGCGAGAACCGCACCGATCTAGCCAGGGTTAAGGCCAAGACAGAGGCAGAGCTGGAGCGCGATATCGCCAGCGATCCGGATTTTGCGGACGTGCCAACGGATTGGTATTTGCGGGCCGAAGCGGTGATGCCCGTGCCGAAGCGGCTGCTGTCGCTTCGCCTCGATAACGACGTGCTCGACTGGTTCAAGCAGCAAGGGCCTGGCTACCAGACCAGGATCAACGCAGTGCTGCGCGCGTTTGTCCAGGAAGCGGGAAAACGGCGGCCCTAGCCATCCTACCCATCCTCTAAGTGCAGCAGCAGCGCCACCGCCAGCATCAGCCCCGCTCCTGCCGGCGCCCAGGCGGCCAACTCGGCCGGGAGCGCCCCCGACTGGCCGAACTCCTCGGCCACCTTGCTCACCACGAACAGCGCGAACCCCGCCGCCACGCCGCTGCCGATCATTCGCGCCACGCCGCCGCGCCGGGTGGCCCGCATGCTGAACCCCGCCGAAACCAGCGCCATCGTGCCCGCCAGCAGCGGCAGCGCCAGCAGCGCCTGGAAATGCAGCCGGTGCCGGATCGCCGAGAACCCGGACCGCTCCAGCAGGCCGATGAAATCCGGCAGCGTCCAGACCGACAGCGTATCGGGGCTGGCGAAGCTGTCCTGCACCCGGCCGACCGTCAGGTCGGTCTCCAGCCGCGTCGTGCCGACCGGCTCCGGCAGGCGGTCCGGCGCCATCCGCCGCGCGCGCTCCAGCGTCCAGAAGCCCCGCCCCAGCGTCGCCCGCGTGCTCTCGATCCGGCTCAGCAGCCGGTCCTCGCCATCCAGCCGGAACACGCTGACGTCGTTGGCCACCAAGTCCTTGCCCTTCAGCGTGACGGACCGGGCATGCAGGATCGCGACGCCCGCCGGGTCCAGCTCCCGGTCGGACTGCCGCAGCCACAACTGCCCGCCCTGCAGCGCCATCGGCCCGCCGCCGGTGCGGAGATAGGCGTTGTCCAGCAGCTCCGCCCGCGCCAGCATGACGGATGACAGCGGGCTGACCCCGCCCGTCGCCGCGGCACCCAGCAGCATGGCGCAGGCCACCGGCGCCGCCAGGAACTGCCACGCCGACACCCCGGACGCCCGCGCCACGATCAGCTCGCTGCTGCGCGTCAGCCGCCAGAACGCCAGGATGCCGCCCAGCAGCACGGCGAACGGCAAAATCTGCATGGCGACATAGGGCAGCCGCAGCGCCGCGATCTCGGTCACCAGGCCGAACGTCGCGTCCGGTTTGGTGGCGGACCGTCGCAGCAGCTCGATGAAGTCGAACAGCGACACGACGCCCGTCAGCGCCGCCAGCATGGCGAGCACGGCGAGCAGGAACTGCCGGGCGATATAGAGGGACAGGGTGACGGCCATGGGGCGCTCCTACCGGGTCATGGCCGCAGGGCCGGGTCGCCGGCGCCTCAAGGCTTGGTCGCCAGCGCGAAGACGCTGAGCCCGGCGATGCGGTTCGCGCGCAGGAAGGGCAGCTCGGCCCGGCAGGCGCCCCAGAACAGGCCGTTCAGCACCGGCCCGAACTGGCGCATGTCGCTTTTGGGCTCCTGCCCGCGGTCCCCCATCAGGCGCCGCCCCAACCGGAACAGCGCGGCAACAGGCAGGACCGCGCCGTAGTAGTAGCTGCCGAACTCGATCCGCAGCCCTGCGGACCGCAGCACCGCCTCCAGGCCCGGCAGCGTGTAGCGGCGGTAGTGCTCCAGGAACACGTCATGCCCGCTCCAAAGCCAGCGGAAGGCCGGGACCGTGACGATGAACCGCGCGCCGGAGGGGACCCTACCGGCATACTCCCGGACCAGTCCCGCGTCGTCCTCGACGTGTTCGAGCACGTCCATCAGCAGGACCAGGCCGACATCGGCGTCCTGTGCCGCCAGCGCCCGGCGGAACAGCAGCGGCCGGCCGGCGACCACCTCGTCGCGGTCGGCGGGGTAGCCGGGGTCCACGCAGACCGCCTGTGTCGCGCGCCCGGCCTCCAGCAGCGCGCGGGAGAAGAAGCCCGACCCGGCGCCCACGTCCAGCACCGTGGACGGCAGCACGTCGCGGGTCGCCCGCAGCAGCGCCGCGAGCTTCGCACGGTAGTACCAATGCCGGTGGGCCTGGCCGCCCAGCAGCGCTTCCTCCTTAAGGTCCAGGGGCCGTCTCCCGTTTGGCGGATGCGGTCATGGCTGCAGGGCGAGCAAGGCCGGGTCGTCGCGGGAACACAGGAACAGGCTGTCCAGGCGGCGGCACAGCCGGTCGCCGTCGGGCACCAGCAGGCGGGTGTCGGCCGCGGCGGGCGGCAGGATGATCCGCAGCTCATGCGGCCGCCAGGGCTGGCCCAGCACCGCGGCGGCGTCGCAGGCCAGGACCGGCGTGGACCGCGCCACGTACATCGTGTTCACCCGCGGCGCCGTGTTGGACGCCAGCAGCAGGACCTGCATGAACCGGGTGTCCCCGCCGTCCACCCCGCACTGGAAGGTCGGCCACAGTGTCACGCGGTCATGCGCTGCGATGATGGGCGCCAGCGCGGCGGCGTTGATCGCCCAGGTCTGCGGATACAGCCACGCCTGGACATTCTTCCAATGCGTCGGCATGTCCGCCGCCTGCAGCCCCACGGCGGCCAGCAGCACCAGCGCCGCCGCCCGGCCCGGCAACCCTCGCACCACGACCGCCACCGCCCACACCAGCAGCGCATAGGCCACCGGCCAGAAGAACCGGCCCGTCACCCGGAACTGCTGCACGAAATGCGGGATGCGCGTGATGTTCAGCAGGCGGTATGGGCCGAGATAGGCGGTCCCGCTGGCGGCGAACAGCACGAGCCCCGCCATCACCAGCAGCAGCCCCGCATGCCGGCGCCAGCGGAACCCGCCGCGCCCCAACACGGCCAGCACGCCCGCCACGGCAAGCAGCATCAGCAACCCGCCGCCAAGATACTGGTAGCCCTCGCCGACCTGGCCGCCCGTCGCGTCGAACGCCATGTTGGGGAACAGCGTGGACCGGCTGGGCGCAAACGGCGCCAGCAGGTTCATCGAGAATATCCCATAGCCCAGCGGCGCCTCCGCCGTGCCGCCAAAGCCCAGCAGCAGCGCCGCCACCCCCGTGCCAGCCAGGCCCAAACCCAGCCACGCCGCGGACGGCCCCCAGCGCCGCCCGGCGAGCAGCAGGCTGAGCGGACCCGCCAGCAGCACCGCCGCGACCATCGCCATCAGGTACGGATGCACCAGAAGGCTGATCAGCAGCAGCGGCACGCAGGCCCACCAGCCCCGGCCGCCGCGGATCAGCCGCAGGTACAGCCCGAGCGCCAGCAGGATCAGCGCGTGGGTGTCCAACGCCGTGTGGCCGAACCGGGCCATCAGCGTCGGCAGCATCGACAGCGCCGCCACCGCGAGCGTGCCGGGCCAGCTGCGCACGCCGGCGCCGCGCAGCGCATAGACCGCCGCCACCGGCTGCAGCAGCCAAACGAGCGCGATCCAGCCCTCCTGCAAATAGAACCCCGGCGGCAGCCAGGCGCGGAACGGCTTCAGCAGCAGCATCGCCAAGGGTATGCTGTCGGTCAGCGCGGTGTTCACCCCGTCCAGCGCCTCGGATTGCAACGGCGGCCAGCCCCAGGGGGCCGCGAGGAAGTAGCGCTGCCCGATCATGCCCGCCGCCCGGTCGCCCCACCAGGCCACGGCCGTGTAGTCCGCCGGGAACACCGACGCCCATGGGAACAGGCACGCCACGAACAGCGCGCCCAACGCCAAGGCCGCGCCATACGGCGCCCAACGGAATGCGGTCATCGGATCAGGCCAGCCGCGCCCGTGCGTCCTGCCGCCCGGCCATCGCCTGCGGCCCCAGCAGCAGCCAGCCGCAGACGACGCCGGGCAGGACGGCGTGCAGCCAGATCAGCGGGATCAGCTCGGTATGCCGCGACGCCAGGTTGGTGATCGCCAGCCCCAGCGCCAGCAGCGCCACGACGCTGAGCACCGCCGCGAGCGGCCGCAGCACGTTGCCATAGCGCTGGAACGCCCCGGTCAGCACCGACAGCAGCGCCACCAGCGCGAAGCTCATGGCCGTCAGCGGCGCCGAGAGCCGCCGGTGCGCCTCCACCTGGAGCTTGCCGACATCGCGCGGGCTCACCGAGGCATCGGGGTGCATCAGCTCAGCCAACGACATCTCGGTGGCGTCCCGGTAGCGCTGCTCGGTCCCCTTGCTGTTGCTGGTCAGGTCGATGGAGTTCTCGGCGAAGGTCAGCATATTCAGCCGCCCGCTGCTCCGGTCGATCTCCTGACGGCTGCCGGCCTGCAGCAGCACGCGCGGGCCGTTCGGGCCGTTCACCAGCCGCCCGCGCTCGGCCAGGATCGTGGCGCGGCTGTTCTTCTGGCGCTCGTCCTCCACCAGGATGCCGCGCAGCGTGCCGTCGCGGTCGCGGCTGCGGACATAGACCGTGAGGTCGTCGGACACCGGGGTGAACACGCCCTCTTGCAGCAGAAACGCCGCCAGCCGGTTCCTGATCTCGAACTGCTGCTCGCGGAACGCCGTGAAGCTGACCGGCACGATGGACAGGTTCAGCACGTAGCACGCGGCGACCACCAGCGCCGCCAGGCCCAGCGCCGGCCGCGCCAGCGCCATGGGCGACAGCCCGGCCGCCCGCATGACCGTCAGCTCGCGGTCCCCGGCCAGCCGCTGATAGACGAACTGCACCACGACGAAGGTGGTGATCGGCAGGATGACCGCGACGAAGTTCGGCACCAGCAGGCCCGTCAGCTCGAGGAACACCCCGAACGACAGGCCGCGGTTCACCACCAGCTCGACGAACCGCAGGCTCTGCGTGAGCCAGATCAGCGCCACGAGCCCGCCGGTCACCGCGACCAGGGCGAAGGCGAGCTGACGGACGATGTAGCGGTCGAGCTGGGACAGGATGGAGCGGCGCATGGCTGCAAGATAGCCGGGCGCGCCGGTCAGGACCAGATCAGGGCAGCACCTTGCCGGGGTTCATCAATCCCGCCGGGTCCAGCGCCGCCTTGATGCGCCGCATGGTGTCGAGCTCGGCGCCGCCGCGCCAGGCCGGCATCATGTAGGGCTTCAGCCGCCCCACCCCGTGCTCCGCCGAAAAACTGCCGTCCAGGCTGCGCACCACGGCGTTCACCGTGTCCATGATCTCGTGATCGCGCGCGAGGAACGCGGCCGGGTCCCAGCCCTCCGGCTGCTCCAGGTTGAAATGGATGTTGCCGTCGCCCAGGTGCCCGAACGGCACGGCGCGGATGCCGGGGATCAGCGCCTCGCACGCCGCGGTCGCCCGCTCGATCAGCTCCGGCACCCGGCTCACCGGGACCGAGACGTCGTTCTTCACGCTGGCGCCCTCGCGTTTCTGCGCCTCCGCGTGCTCCTCGCGCAGCTTCCAGATCGCCTGGCGCTGCGCCTCGCTGTCGGCCAGCGCCGCGTCCAGCACCAGCCCGTCCTCCAGCGCCCGCTCCAGCACCGCCTCCAGCGCCTCGCGCAGCCGGGCGCCGGCGCGGGGCGTCGCCAGCTCCACCAACGCATAGTGCGCGGCCGGTTCGGCGAGCGGCAGCGTGGCGCCGGGGATGTGGCGCAGCACAAAACCCATGCCGGCGCTGGACATGTACTCAAAAGCCTGGATGGCGGCCGGGTCGTGGCGCTGGAACCGGCGGAACAGTTCCGACGCGGCGGCGGCGGAGGGGACGGCGCACAGCGCCACCTCGGTCTCGGCCGGCCGCGGCGCGAGCTTCAGCACAGCCGCGGTGATGACGCCGAGCGTGCCCTCGGCCCCCACGAAAAGCTGGCGCAGGCAGTACCCCGTGTTGTCCTTGCGCAAGCTCCGCAGCCCGTCCCACACCTGGCCGTCCGGCAGCACGACCTCCAGCCCCAGCACCAGGTCGCGCGCATTGCCGTAGCGCAGCGTGTTGTTCCCGCCGGCGTTGGCGGACAGGATGCCGCCGACCTGCGCCGTGCCCTCGCTGCTGATCGACAGCGGCAGCAGGCAGCCGGCCGCCGCCGCCGCGTCCTGCGCGGTGCGCCAGGGGACGCCGGCCTCGGCCACCATGGTCATGTCCACGGGATCGACCGACCGCACCCGGTTCATGCGGGCCAGCGACAGCACGACCTGGCTGCCGTCACACGAGGGCGTGGCGCCGCCGACCATGCTGGTGTTGCCCCCCTGCGGCACCACGGCGACGCCGCGTTGCGCGCACAGCCGGATGACGGCCGCAAGCTCCTGGGTGCCGGCCGGGCGCACCACGGCCGGGGTGCGGCCCTGATACAGCCGGCGCCAGTCCTCGCAGTACGGCGCGGTGTCGGCGAGGCTGGTCAGCAGCCCGCGCTCGCCCACGACGGCGCGCAGGGCGGGCAGCAGGTCGGGAGCGGTCGGTGTGTCGGGCATGGTCGTCCTCGAAGCCTGGCCGGGCTGATATGGCCCGTCAGATGCGGGCGGCAACGCGGCCGGGCTGTGGGGCCGGGGTCAGCGTCCGCCCGGCCGGCACCGTGCCGGCCAGCGTCCCATGCGGCACCGCCACCACCCGCCGGACGTACTCGCGCAGGCAGACCACCATGGTGAACAGGTACCAGACCAGCGGCTCGAAGCTGATGTCGATGAAATTGCCGCAGGCCAGCAGCACGGCGATGGTGATCTGCAGCGCCTGCGCCAGGTCGTGCGCCCACTCATGCGCGGGTTGCCCGGCGGTCTGCCGGATGACGCTGCGCAACGCGAGGAACAGCACCAGGATCAGCAGCCCATACAGGAACAGGCCGGGATAGCCATGCTCGCCCAGCACCGCGAAGAATATGTTGTGGAAGGCCCGGCCGTGCTGCACCTCCGGCGCCACGGTCGGGTCGGCGCTCACGACCGTGATGTAGTTGGTCAGCCATACCCTGAAGCCGCCGCCGAACGGGTGCTGCGCCGCGTAGTCCATCGCCCAGCGCCAGACCAGGAGGCGCACCTTCGCCGAACCCTCGGTGTTGTAGTTCTCGATCGTGCTGATCCGCGCCGTCCACTTGTCGGACGTCACCGCCAGCAGGCCGGCGCCGACCACCGCCGACGCCAGCAGGAAAGCCACCTTGCGCTTCGAGCGCAGGAACATCGCGATCCCCAGCACGCCGAGCCCCACGATGGCGGTGCGCGCAAACGTGCCGATCGAGGCGAACAGGCCGCCCAGCGCCGTGCCGTAGTAGATCAGGTCGCGGATGCGGCCCCACGGCAGCAGCAGCGAGTGCTTGCGCAACGTGAGCAGCAGCGGTACGAGCATGATGCCGATGGTGGCCACGGCGCTGCTTTCCGACAGCCACAGCACGTTCGATCCCACGAGGCCGAGCGACTGCCCGTATCCGCCGCCGGTCAGCACGGTCTTCACCGCCCATGGCAGGATGTGTGCGGCCAGCGAGAAGATGTAGACGTGCACGAACGCGTCGATCTGCACCCGCGACCGGATCACGAAGGGTATGAAGGCCGCGAAGATCAGCGCCTTGAACGCCACGTCCCATTTGCCCCAGCTTTCGGCCGGCATCGCTGCCCAGGACGTGGTCGCGGTGATCCAGAGGGCGATCGCCAGGAACAGCACCGTCGGCAGGGTGATCCTGGGCGGCGCGCGGCGGTCCAGCAGCACATAGGCCGCGACCGCCGCCGCGCCCATGATGAACGCGACCGGAAGATGGGTCAGCGGCGACCAGCCCAGGTTTTGCGGGGAGAACACGTCTACCCACACGTAGCCCAGCGTCAGCACGAAGGGTGCCATGGTGCCGACCGTCAGGAAGCCGACATAGGTCAGCAGGATGGCGAGGTCGCGCATGGACCCTCAGCGCCGGCGGGCGGTCGGCTGGCGGTTGCCGGAGGGATGGGGCGCCGGGTCAGGGCGCGCATCGTCCGGCTTGGCGGCCTCGAACCACGGCCGGCGGGCGTCCAGCGTGGCGGCTCGCACCATCACGTAGCAGACCATCGCCAGGCTGAACATAATGCTGAGATTGTTGATCATCGCGAACCTATGGGTCAGGAACCAGTTATCGAGAACGGTAGGCCGGGTATTGTCACGCAATCGGCGTACGATAGACCACGAGCGAGTTGCCGGGCTGCTCGATCTTGCGGAAGATGTCGGCGGGCAGCAGCCGCGCCACGCTCAGGTCGCGCAGCAGCGTACCCAGCAGGCGGCGCGGCGGGTCGTAGCGCGCGACCTCGGTCCAGCCGGGGCCGGGCTGGAACGGCAGCATCGCCGCGTGGCGCGGGCAGGCCGGGTCGCGCAAGCAAGGCTCGGCCCCGCCTTGCTCGCTGGCCACCAGCGCGCCCGGTGGCGGCGCGGCGGTGGCGAGGCGGTCCAGCAGCCCGCGTTCGATCAACAGGGCGCGTATGCGCCACGCGATCTCGGGGTCCATGTAGACGGTGCTGTGCTGGCTGGCGATGAACGCCGTCGCGCGCTGCTCGGCGAACATCGGCCGCGTGTTTTCGAGATAAAGCAGCCCGAGGCAGGACAAGGCGAACCCCGCGCCCATCACGCCGGCGAACCACGGCCGCCGCTGCGCCAGATGCGCGGCGAGCACCGCGACCGGCACCGCCGCCATCGCCGCCGTCACCATGAAATAGCGCGGCACGATATACAGGATGCCGACGTTCAGCGCCACGAACAGGAACGACACCGCGGCGCCTATGGCGGTCCAGTCCAGCACCGACCGTGCCGCCTCGCCAAGCCAGCGGGCGCGCCGCGACACGAAATAGGCCGGTGCCGCCAGATAGAACAGCAAGCCGTATTTCTGGCTGACGAACAGCGCCGCGAACGGCGCCGCCACCAATCCGGTCGCCAGCACGCCCTCCTTGTCGAGCGCCCCTACCGCTCGCGCCGCCTGCTCGGCACGGTCGACTGCGTCGTGCGTCGCCGAAATCCGCAGGCGATATAGTGGGTCTCCGGCCTCCACGGCAAAATAGCCCATCTCCGCGCCGACCACGGCCATGAAGCCCACGCCGACCAGCAGATAGCGCCACCGCGCCATCACCGGCCGCGCCAGAAACATCAGCCCATAGAGCGGCACCAGCAGCAGCGTCGTTTCCCGCGTCAGGAACCCGGCGCCGGCCAGCACGCCCGCGGCCAGCATCAGCAGCCACGGCCGCCGCCCGACCGCCGCCCGCTGTCGCGCCAGCATCACCAGCCAGAACGACGCCATGACCAGCGCCATCTCCAGCAGGTCCGGGTTGGCGAAGGTCGCCTGGACCGGGAATTGCGGAACCAGGATGCCGATGGCCGTCAGCGCCGCGGCCGCGCGCCAGCCGAACCAGTGCCGGGCCGCCGCGTAGCCCGTCAGCAGGAACGCCGCATAGGCCAGGAGATCGACCGCCGCCAGCGCCGGCACCGAGAAGCCGAACAGCCGGATCAGCGCGGCGGCGGGCAGCACCAAGGGATAGCGCAGCGCCCAATGGGTCCTGCCCAGCGCCGGGAAGTGCTCCGCCCAATCCAGTGCGGCGGCGGCATAGAAGGCGTCGTCATGACCCTGATAGCCGACCCAGCGCCACCACAGGATTACCAGCGCCAGCCCGGCCAGGCCCAGCGCAACCGGCATTTCAGACGAGCGGAGCGGTCTGCTATCTGACAAGACGGCTATCTGACAAGGCAACTGCCTCTCGGGTTCGTGATCGCGGTCACTTTCTAACGCGTAATGATCCGGATTGCTACTCAGTTTGGCTTGCCGCCGATCACCTTGTCCGGGGCGACCTGATGCAACACCGCCGCGATCTCGGCCGGGATGGCGGGCGGGCCACGCAGGCGGAACACCCGGATGGAGTCCTTGGGAGAGGCGTGCTCGGACACCAGGTCCCAGCCGTGCTGGCCCGCCGCCGCCAGGGCGGCGAGCTGTTTGTCGTGCAGCATCGCCAGGCTGTCCGGGTCGTCATCGAGCACCAGCCAGCCGATGCGGCTATCTGCGATCCATCGCCGCACGTCGTCTGCATCGCTGAAGCGGGCGCGGTAGTCGGTTCCCAGGAAGTTCGATGCCGCCAGCGCCTTGGAGGCGCGGATGACGTAGTACGCGTGCGCCGGGTCGAGGGCTGCGAAGGCGGCGGTCAGCGCGCCTTCTCCCTTTGCCCCGGCAGCGATCAGCACGAGCGGCGCCGGGTCGGGCGAGGCCAGGATGTCGTGCGCCGCCGCGTCCATGACGTGGGAGGACACGGGCGGCGCGCGGAAGGTGAGCGCCGCGTTCAGCAGCAGGGCGCCCGCGACGACCATGGCCGGCAGCCGGGCACGGCACTCCCTGCTTGCCAGGCTCCAAAGGCCAAGTGCCGCCACCACGATGGCGGCTGGCATGGCGGCGATCAGATAGCGCTCCTGGATGTCCGCGGGCGCGACCACGATAAACAGGAACAGGCCGATCGCCCCGGCCGCGCAGGCCAGCAACGTTTCGTCCCGCTCGCCACGCCAGGCGCGCTGGGCGATCAGGCCGGTGCCCAGCCCGAAGGCTGCGAGCCCGATCGGACCGAGGCTGTTCAGCGCCCCGCGGCTGTAGGCCGGAATGGCCCGCGCGGTGTAGTCCAGACCCCAGGCATAGACGAAGCCGTCCGATGAGATCTTGTAGGTCAGGGCGTACCACGGCACGGTCAGCGCCAGGACGATCGCCGCCGAGAGCCAGGTGCGCCAATTCGCCGCCAGGGCGGCCTGTCCGCTCAATGCCATATACAGCACCGGCAACAGGCCGAGGCCGTAGGCGTTCCCCTTCGTCAGAATTGCCGCGCTGGCGCACAGCGCGAACGCGACGGCCCAGGCGGTCCGGCCCGTGCGCGCATAGTTGGCCCAGGCAATGCAGGTGAGCAGGACCAGCACGGACAGGAAGATGTCCAGCATGACCGTGCCCACGGCGCCGAACACGTCCGGGGACAGCAGCACCGCCAGCCCGGCCACGGCACCCGCCAGCGCGCCCTGTGCCCCTCCGCCCACGCGCGGATAGATCAGCGCCGCCGTCAGCGCCGCCGCGCTGGCCGCGAGCACGGCCTGAAAACCGAGCGCCATGGCGACGCTGGCGCCGGTGAACAGGAAGACGCCTGCCTGCACGACGTGGAACAACGGTGGCCAGTGGCCGATCGCGACGCGCGGCAGGTGGCCGTAATATTCGAGCGCAAAGTGGATCGGGTTGCTGCCCGGGGCGTGCAGGACGTAGTCGCGGATCATCGTGGAACTGACGAAATGCGCCGCCTCGTCGCCCACACGGCTCAGGTCGCCCGACCATGCACTCCTATAGGTCAACGCGGCGCCCAACAGGGCCGCAAACAGCACGAGGTAGGTCAGGAACCGCGTGGCTGTCCCCCAGGTCGCCGCTGCCATCACCTGCCGGGCGGGCCGGCGATCGGTCCGGCGGAAAGCCGGGCCAATTGGGTCGGCTCGCTCCGGTGCACTCATCTCGCCTCCGCTCCCCTGAGCCATCCATGGGACGGCTAGGCCGTTATGGCTGCAGAACCATCGCGCTTGGGTTGGAATGGCGAAAAGTAAGCGGGCTCCCCCTTGGTTGCAACCATTCCGTGTGGCCGCCCAGCCTCAACGCCGCGGCGCCGCCGCCCGCTCCAGCCGGTCGTTGATCGCCAGCCCCAGCCCGTCCAGCGGCACCGGCATCGCCGCGATCCCCGCGAGGCCCCGCCGCGTGCCCTCCTCGTCCAGCCAGCGCAGCCCGGCGAACAGGCGGGAGGCGGCCTCGATCACATCGCCCGCCTCGCTGAGCTGGAACACGCAGGCGGCCCCCTGGGGCGCCGGGCCGAAGGCCAGCAGCGCCTCCTGCGCGTCCGCCGCCGTGGCGCCGAGCCGGACCGGCAGGCGCGGCGCGTAGTGCGACACCAGCAGGCCGGGCGAGCGCAGCGTGCGCGGCGCCTCGGCGGCGAGCGGGGTGATGCCGCGCCCGACCGGGCCGGCCACCGCCTCGATCGCCGCGAGCGGCACGCCGCCGGGCCGTAGCAGAAAGGGACGGCCGGCGGCGAGGTCGAGCACCGTGCTCTCGACGCCCACGGCGCAGGGGCCGCTGTCCAGCACCGCGGCGATCCGGCCATCGAGCCCGGCCAGCACGTGGTCCGCCGTGGTGGGCGACACCTGGCCGGAGCGGTTCGCCGAGGGCGCCGCGACCGGCCGGACCACCTGCCGCAGCACGGCCAGCGCCGTCGCCCCCGCCGGCACCCGGACCGCCAGCGTGTCCAGCCCCGCCCCGGCCAGCAGCGCCACCGGGCAGGTCACCCGGCGCGGCAGCACCAAGGTCAGCGGTCCCGGCCAGAACTGCTCGGCGAGCGCCTGGGCCAGCGGCGGCGCCTCGACATGGCGGAACGCGGCGTCCGCATCCGGATAGTGGCAGATCAGCGGGTTGAAGTGCGGGCGGCCCTTGGCGTCGAACACCGCCGCCACCGCGCGCGTGTCCGTGGCGTCGGCGCCGAGGCCGTAGACCGTCTCGGTCCCGAACGCCACGAGCGCGCCGTCCCGCAGCAGCCCGGCCGCGCGGGCGATCCCGGCGGCGTCGTCACGCAGCCGCTCGGTCATTTCCGGCTCGGCATCCCCATTCTGGCATTAACGTCCCGTGCAGACGAAAGGCGGGTTCTCCCAGCCGGGCTTGCCGTATAGCAGGGTCGCGCCGTCCATGCCGCGGATCTGGCCGCCCGCCGCCTCCAGCACCGCCTGGGGCGCGGCGGTGTCCCATTCCATGGTGCGGCCGAACCGCGGATAAAGGTCGCCCGCGCCCTCCGCCAGCCGCACGATCTTCAGCGCCGATCCCATGTTGGTGACGCTGGCGACCGTGCGGCCCTGCAGGAACTGCTCCAGCCGCGGGTCGGCGGCGTAGTGCCGGCTGGCGAGCACATGCACGCCGTCCGCGGGCGGCATGCGGGCGCGGATGGCGCGCTCCCCGGCCGTGGTGCGCTTCCAGGCGCGGCCCGGGGCGCCGTCCGTGCCGACCAGGCCGCCGAACAGCTCGCCGAACGCCGGCACGCCGACGGCGCCCAGCACCGCCCGCCCGTCGCGCACCAGGCCGATGTTCACGGTGAACTCGTCCCGCCCGGCCGCGAATTCCCGTGTGCCGTCGAGCGGGTCCACCAGCCAGTATTCGTGGTGCTCGGCGGCGGTGTGGCCGGCCGCCATCTCCTCCTCCGCGACGACGGGGATGCCGGGAGTGGCGGCCCGCAGCGCCTCGGTAATCAGCGCCTCGGCGGCGTGGTCGGCCTCGGTGACCGGGCTTTTGTCCGATTTGCGCAGCGTCTCGAACCCACGGGCGCGCACCGCCAGGATGACGGACCCGGCGCGGCGGGCGAGGTCGGCGGCGAGGGTCAGCAATGATGGATCGTCCATCCCGCCGATCAGACCACAGCCTTGCCCCCTGGCCAAGCCGACCTCCGCTGCTACACTGGGAGGACCCTATTCCCGGAGACCCTATGATCGACATCGCCTTTGTCCCCGCCGCCCTGCCCACCTCCGGCGCGCTGGCGCTGCTGGTTCCCGAGGGGGAGGGCCCGGGCGCGGGGGCGGGCGTGCTGGCGCAGGCGGACGCGGCGTGCGGCGGCACGCTGACCCGCGCCGCCGCCGCTGCCGGGTTCACCGGGAAGAAGGCGTCGATCTGCGTCGTGCTGGCGCCCATGGAGGGATTCACGCGCATCGTGCTGATCGGCCTGGGCAAGGCGGCCGACCACACGCTGCGCGGCATGGAGGAGGCAGGCGGCGCCGCGGCCAAGTCGCTCGTGCGCGACACGCAGGCGGCGCTGGCGGTGGATGGCATGCCGCCGTCCCACGCCGCGCATGCGGCCCTCGGCGCGCAGCTTTGGAGCTACCGCTTCGACCGCTACCGCACCAAGGAGAAGGTGGAGGACAAGGCGAGGCTCGAAATCCTGCAGGTGATGGCCGACGATCCCGGTGCCGCCGGCAAGGCCTGGCCGGCGCTCGCCGCCGTGGCGCAGGGCGTGGCGCTGTCCCGCGACCTGGCCAGCGAGCCGCCCAACGTGCTGCATCCGACCGAGCTCGCCGAGCGCTGCCGCCCGCTGCGCGAGCTGGGCGTGGAGGTGGAGGTGCTGGGCCCGGACGAGATGCGGACCCTGGGCATGCACGCCTTGCTGGGCGTGTCGATGGGCAGCGTGCAGGAGCCGCGGGTGGTGGTGATGCGCTGGAACGGCGGGGAGCCCGGCACGCCGCCCGCGTGCTTCGTCGGCAAGGGCGTCACCTTCGACACCGGCGGCATCAGCATCAAGCCGGCGCCGGGGATGGAGGACATGAAGTGGGACATGGCGGGCGCCGCCGCGGTGATCGGGCTGATGTCCACGCTGGCGGGCAGGCGGGCGCGGGCCAACGTGGTGGGGGTGGTCGGCCTGACGGAGAACATGCCGAGCGGCACGGCGCAGCGGCCCGGCGACGTGGTGCGCAGCCTGTCCGGCCAGACGATCGAGGTGCAGAACACCGACGCGGAGGGCCGCCTGGTGCTGGCCGACGTGATTTGGTACGCTTATGACCGGTTCAGCCCGAAGTTCACCGTGGACCTCGCGACGCTCACCGGCGCGGTGATCGTGAGCCTCGGGCACGAGTACGCCGGGATGTTCAGCAACGACGACGCGCTGGCGGCGCAATTGACCGCGGCCGGGCAGGCGACCGGGGAGGCAGTGTGGCGGATGCCGCTGGGCGAGGCGTACGACAAGCTGATCCGCTCCGACATCGCCGACATGAAGAACATTGGCGGGCGGCCCGGCGGCGCCATCATCGGCGCGCAATTCATCCAGCGCTTCGTGCGCGGCCCCTGGGCGCATCTCGACATCGCCGGCACCGCCTGGAGCACCAAGGACACCGCGACCGCGCCGAAGGGCGCCACCGCCTATGGCGTCCGCCTGCTCGACCGGCTGGTGGCGGACCATGTGGAGGCGACGCTGCAACGGTGAGGGTCCGCTTCGTCCGGCGGAGCGCGGCGCCGGTGCGCGCCGTGCCGCTGGGCGCGGGCCGCCCGCCGCCCAAGCCGAGGCTGGCCGCCGTCGCGGGCTTCACCGGCCGGCGGGGGCAGGTGTCGGAGGTCGTGACCCGCAAGCGCCGGCTGCTGCTGCTGGGGATGGGTGCTGCGCCGCACGGCTTGCAGGACTGGGAGGCCGCCGGGGCGCTGGCCGTCGCCCGGCTGCCGATGCTGGAGCACATCGCGCTCGACGCGCGCGGGCTGCCGGCCGATGCCGCCGTGGCGCTCGCGGCCGGGGCGTGCCTGCGCGGCTGGCGGTTCGACCGGCTGCGCACCCGGCCCGACCCGGACCGCGCGCGGCTGGCGGGGATCGACGTGCTGACGGACCACCCGGGCGCGGCCATAGCGGCCTGGGGCCCGCTCCACGCCGCCGTGAAGGGCGCGCTGTTTGCCCGCGACCTGGTTGCCGAGCCCGGCAATGTCCTGACCCCTCAGGGTTTTGCCGCCCGCCTCGCCCGGCTGGAGGGTGCGGGGGTCTCTGTGGAGGTGCTGGACGCCGCGCAGCTGCAGCGGGAGGGCCTGCGCGCCCTGCTGGCGGTGGGCGGCGCGTCGGCGCACCCGCCCTGCCTGGCCGTGCTGCGCTGGCGCGGCACCATCGCGGCGCCGCCCGTCGCCTTCGTCGGCAAGGGCATCACCTTCGACACTGGCGGGGTGTCGGTGAAGCCGGCGGCCGGCCTGTGGGAGATGCGCGGCGACATGGCCGGCGCCGCGGCCTGTGCGGGCGCGATGCTGGCGTTGGCGCTGCGCCGGTCCCCCGCGCCGGCCGTGGCGGTGCTGGCGCTGGCGGAGAACATGCTGGGCGGGCGCAGCTACCGGCCCGGCGACGTGCTGCGGACCTATGACGGCACCACGGTCGAGGTCGTGGACACCGACGCGGAGGGCCGGCTGGTGCTGGCGGACGCGCTGGCCTGGACCGTCACCAACCTGCGGCCACAGGCGGTGGTGGACCTGGCGACCCTGACCGGCGCGGTGATCGTGGCGCTGGGCGGCGTGATGGCCGGGCTGTTCGCCGGGGATGGCGTGCTGGACGGCGTGCTGGCGGCGCATGTCGCGGCGGCCGGGACGGCGGTGGGCGAGCGGGTCTGGCGCCTGCCGGTCGGCGACGCGCTGCCGGACGCGCTGCACTCCGACATCGCGGACGTGCGGCAGTGCAGCCTGGCGCCGCAGGTGCCGGACGCCATGCACGCGGCGGCGTTCCTGCGGCGCTTCGTGGGCGACACGCCTTGGGTCCACCTGGACATCGCGGGCGTCGAGAGCCGGGAGGAGGCGTGCGACCGCCATGCCCTCGGCGCCACCGGGTTCGGCGTGCGCCTGCTGGACCGACTGATGGCGCAGCGGTTCGAGGACCCCGGCCGGTGACTGAGGTGGGATTTTACCACCTGACCCGCACCGGCCCCGACCAGGCGCTGCCGGCGCTGCTGGGCCGCACGCTGGCGGCAGGCGAGCGCGCGGTGGTGCGGGCCAGCAGCGAGGCGCGGGTGGCGGCGCTGGACGAGGCGCTATGGGCCAGCCAGGACCCCGACTGGCTGCCGCACGGCACGGCGCGCACCGGGCACGCGGCGCTGCAGCCGATCTGGCTTACGACGCTGGAGGAGAACCCGAACGGCGCGCGGTTTTTGTTTGTGCTGGACGGCCTGGCCTGTCCGGACCTGCTGGCCTGGACCCGGGTGTTCGACCTGTTCGACGGCCATGACGCCGCCGCGGTCTCCGCCGCGCGTGGCCGGTGGACGGCGGCGAAGGAGTTGGGCGCCACGCTGGCGTACTGGCAGCAGACGGATAGGGGTTGGGCGAAGAAGGGGTGAGGCCGCTAAAACCTTATGGAACAGCGGTCGCATCGGCGATCGCCCTGACCCACCCTGGCGCGGGCGGGCAGGCGGGCCTATGTCCAGCGCTAGATCAGACTGGAGCAACCGCAGTGCGCCTGCGCCCCCTCGCCGCCCTCCTCGCCATGAGCCTCGTCAGCCTCCCGGCGCTCGCCGCCGGCCCGGTCCCGCTGGCGGCCCACCGCGCGCTGTATAACCTCAAGATGGACGCCGCCCGCGGCGACGTGCAGGCCGCCAGCGGCACCATGGCCTATGAGATCACCGACGCCTGCGACGGTTGGGCCACGCGGCAGCGCCTGTCGCTCAACATCACCAACAACGACGGCCAGGACATCGCGCTGGTGTCGGACTACGCGACGTGGGAGAGCAAGGACGGCCTTTCCATGCGCTTCCGCATGCGGCAGACCACGGACACCGCGGTCACCGAGCAGGTCGAGGGCGACGCCACGCTCACCGGGCCCGGCGGCGGCGGCACCATCCGCTACACCGTGCCCGAGGAGCACACGATGGAGATGCCCGCCGGCACCGTATTCCCCATGGCGCACACCGCCGCCATCATCGCCGCCGGCGAGGCCGGCAAGCACTTCCTGACCCTGCCGATCTTTGACGGCACCGGCAACAAGGGCGCGCAGGACAGCTCGGTCGCCATCACCACCTGGAACCCTAAGCCGACCGGCTCGCCCTACCCGGCGCTGGCCAACCTGCCGAGCGGCCGGGTCCGCATCGCCTTCTTCGACCGCAACAAGGCCGCCAACGACGCCAAGCCAGCCGGCAGCCCGGATTACGAGGTCGGCATGAAATACTGGGCCAACGGCGTCGCCGACGACCTGACGATGGACTTTGCCGACTTCGTCATGCTGGGCAAACTGAGCGAGTTCACCATCCCCGAACCGCATTGCTGATGAAGACGGCCGTCGTCACCGGGGCGACGGGCGGCCTGGGCTACGCGACGGCGGTGGGCCTGGCGCGAACCGGCGCGCGGGTCGTGCTCGCCGGGCGCAACCCCGCGAAGGGTCAGGCGGCGCTCGCCCGCTTGCGGCGCGAGGCGCCCGGCGCCGACGCGGAGTTCGATCTGCTGGACCTGGCGAGCCTCGCCTCCGTCACCGCCTTTGCCGAACGGACGCTGGCGGCGCATCCGGCGCTCGACATCCTGGTGAACAATGCCGGCGTCATGGCGCCCCCGGCCCGGCAAGTGACGGCGGATGGGTTCGAGCTGCAGTTCGGCACCAACTACCTCGGCCACTTCGCACTGACCGCCCGCCTGCTGCCGGCGCTGCTGCGGGCCGAGGACGGCGCGCGCGCGGTCCAGGTCAGCAGCCTGGCGCATCGCGGCGGCGTCATCGCCTGGGGCGACCTGCAGGGCGAGCGCCGCTACAACCCCTGGAAGTCTTACGGCCAGAGCAAGCTCGCCATGCTGATGTTCGCGCTGGAGCTGGCGCGCCGCGCCGCCGCGCAGGGCTGGCCGTTGGTGAGCGTCGCGGCGCATCCCGGCTGGGCCGTCACCGACATCATCACCAACGGTCCCGGCGCCGGCGCTCCGGGATTGCGGGAGCACGTGATGCAGGCCGGTTTCCGCCTGTTCGGCCAGTCGGCGGCGGACGGCGCCCGCCCGATCGTCTTCGCGGCCACCTCGCCGGACGCGAAGGCTGGCGGCTATTACGGCCCGGCCGGCTTAGGGGAGATCAAGGGCCCGACCGGCCCGTCTCGCATCATGCCCCAGGCGCAGGACGCCGAGGCGGCAAAACGGCTGTGGACGGTGTCGGAGACGCTGACGGGCGTCGCGTTCCCGCCCGGTTAGCCCGGCTCCGGCCGCTACCGCCCGCGCCCGCGCCCGATCACCCCGTCCCCGAACCGGCTGCGGAGCTGATCCATCGCGCGCTGCATCGCGACCCGCCGCGGCGGGTCGGGGTCCGCGAGGTCCGGCTGGTCCGCCAGCCGCCCCGGCAGCAGCGGATGGGCGCCCAGGCCGATCAGCCGGAACGCCGTGCCGTCCGCCTCCCGCTGCAACAGCCCGCGCCCGGCCTGGAACAGCAGGTCCGGCAGCGCCGTCGGCCCCGGCAGCCGCTGGGCGCGGGTGCGGCCGGCGAAGCGCGTGGTCTTCAGCTTTAGTACGACGCCGCCGGCCGCAAAGCCCTTCTCCCGCAGGCGCCGGGCCAGCTTCTCCGCCATGCGCCACAGGTGCGTCTCGAGCGTGCGGGGATCGGCGAGGTCGGCATCAAACGTCGTCTCGGCGCTGATCGACTTGGTGTCCTGTCCGGGATCGACCATCCGCGCGTCTTCCCCGCGGGCGCGCCGGGCCAGCGCCGGGCCGTCCTCCCCCAGCCGGGCCAGCGCCGCGCGGTCGTCGAGCGCCTGCAGGTGCGCCAGATGGGTGATGCCCAGCGCGTGCAGCTTGCGCTCCTGCGCCGGGCCGACGCCGGGCAGCAGCCGCACCGGCTCCCCGGCCAGGATCGCGGCGGCGTCCGAGCCCAGCACCGCGAACCCCCGCGGCTTGTCGCGCCCGGCGGCGAGCTTGCTCAGCAGCCGGTTGGGCGCGAGGCCGATGGAGACGGTGACGCCGACCTCCGCCTCGATCCGCCGGGCCAGCCGGGCCAGCACGGCGGCGGGCGGCGCGCCATGCAGCGCCGCCGTGCCCGACAGGTCCAGCACCGCCTCGTCAATCGACAATGGCTGCACCAGCGGCGTGAGATCGGCCATCAGCGCGCGGATCTGCCGGGCGGCCGCGCCGTACTTGGCGAAGTCCGGGCGGATGACCTCGGCGTCGCCGCAGGCCTTCAGCGCCTGGAACATCGGCATGGCGCTGCGCACCCCATGCATGCGGGCGATGTAGCAGGCGGCGGTGACGACCCCGCGCACGCCGCCGCCGACGATCACCGGGCGCCCCGCCAGCTCCGGCCGGTCCCGCTTCTCGACGCTGGCGTAGAACGCGTCGCAGTCCACGTGGGCGATGTGCAGGCGGAACAGCTCATTGTGCCGGACGATGCGCCGCGACCCGCAGGCGGCGCAGACCGGCCCCGGCGGCCCAGCGCCGCAATCCCGGCAGAGGCTATCCATCGGCGGGCCACAGCCACGCCGCCCCGCGCACGCCGCTGCTGTCGCCATGGCGGTTCCGCACCACGGGGGTCGCCGCCACGTCGCTGAACACGTACTGCGCCATCATCGCCGGCACCCGCTCATAAAGCTGCGCCATGTTGGAAACCCCGCCGCCGAGCACGATCACGTCGGGGTCCAGCACGTTCGTGATGACGGCGAGCCCGCGCGCCAGCCGGTCCGCGTGCCGCTCCAGCGCCGCCATTGCCGCCGCGTCGCCGGACGCCGCCCGCCGCTCCGCCGTCGCCGCGTCCGCCGTGCCGCAGGACCGGGCGAGGCCGGGGCCCGCCAGATACAGCTCCAAACAGCCCACCTGGCCGCACCAGCACGGCGGCAGCGGCCATTCGTCGGCGCGCGGCCAGGGCAGGGGTGTGTGGCCCCATTCGCCGGCGATGTGGTTGCGCCCGGCCAGAATCTGCCCGCCGACCACGATGCCGCCGCCGCAGCCCGTGCCCAGAATCACCCCGAACACGCAATGGTGCCCGGCGCCGGCGCCATCCGCGGCCTCGCTCAGCGCAAAGCAGTTCGCGTCGTTCTCCACCCGGACGGGGCGGGACAGCGCGGCCGCGAGGTCCTGGTCCAGCGCGTGGCCGATCAGCACCTGCGAGTTGGCGTTCTTCACCAGGCCGGTGGCCGGGCTGATGACGCCGGGGATGCCGACGCCGACGCTGGCCGGGCCGCCAAGCTCGGCCTCCGCCGCCCGCACCAGCCCAGCGATGCCGGCAATGATGCCGTCGTACGCCGCCGGCGTGTCGGTCCGCCGCCGGAGCACGATCTGTCCCACGGGGTCGATTGCGGCGATCTCGATCTTCGTGCCGCCCAGGTCGATGCCGATACGATGTGCCATGGCGGCACGATACCGGCTTCTATCCCGCTTGCTCAAGCGCCGCCCGCTTGCTCAATCGCGGCCAGCTTGCTCAATCGCGGCCAGTACGCGGATAATGCGGCCATGACCGAGACCGTTCTCGACGTGAAGAACATGAAGTGCCCGCTGCCGGTGCTGCGGGCCAACCGTGCGCTGCGCGGCATGGCGGCCGGCGACCGGCTGCGCGTGCTCGCCACCGACCGCGCCGCCGTCGCCGACTTCCAGGCGTTCTGCCGCGAGACCGGGCACGCCCTGGTAGCGCAGGCCGAGGACGCGGGCGTGTTCAGCTTCACCATCCGCTGCCGGGCCGATCCGCCAGCCAGCGAGCCGGCATGACAGTCGCGCTGTTCACCCATCTGGCCTGCCTGGGCCACAGCAACGGCCCGTTCCACCCCGAATCCCCGGACCGCCTGCGCGCCGTGCTGCAGGCGCTGGAGCATCCGTACTTCGTGCCCCTGCTGCGCGAATCGGCGCCGGAGGCCACGGCCGCCCTGCTCGAACTGGCGCACCCGGCGGATTACGTCCGCGCCATCCTCGCCATCCGGCCCGGGCCCGGCGAGCTCGTGCGACTGGACGGCGACACCAGCATGGGGCCCGGCAGCGCCGAGGCCGCGTCGCGCGCGGCCGGCGGGGCAGCGGCGGCGGTGGATGCGGTGATGGAGGGCTGGGCCCGCGCCGCCTTCGTCGCGACGCGCCCGCCGGGCCACCATGCGGAGCGCCGCCGGGCGATGGGCTTCTGCCTGTTCGGCACCGCGGCCATCGCGGCGCTGCACGCCCGCGCCCGCTGGGGCCTGCAGCGCGTCGCGGTGGTCGATTTCGACGTGCACCACGGCAACGGCACCCAGGACATCCTGGGGCCCGATCCCGGCATGCTGTATGTCAGCAGCCACCAATGGCCGTGCTACCCCGGCACCGGCGCGCCCGAGGAGCGCGGGGTCGCCAACAACGTGCTGAACATGCCCTTGCCGCCCGGCGCCACCGGCCCCGACTTCCGCCGCGTGTGGGAGCGCAACGGCCTGCCGGCATTGGAGGCCTGGGCGCCGGAGCTGCTGATCGTGTCGGCCGGGTTCGACGCGCACCGGATGGACCCGCTGGCCGAGCTGCGGCTGGACACCGAGGATTTCGGCTGGATGACCGATCAGCTGGTTGCGCTGGCCGACAAGCATTGCGCGGGGCGGCTAGTGTCGGTGCTGGAGGGCGGCTACGACCTCAAGGCGCTCGCGGCCTCCGCCGCCTTGCACGTCCGCCGCCTGATGCGGCAATAGGGCTCATGATTTAGGGATTCTAGGATGGCGGATGACGTTGCCGGCCTGTCGTTCGAGGACGCGCTGGCCGAGTTGGAGCGCATCGTGCGCGGGCTGGAGGGCGGCCAGCAGAAGCTGGAGGAGGCGATCACCGCATACGAGCGCGGCGCGGTGCTCCGCCGGCACTGCGAGGCGAAACTGGCGCAGGCCGAGTCCCGCGTGCAGGCGATCGTCGAGCGCGCCGATGGCGGCGTAGCGCTGAAAGCGCTCGACTGATGAAGCTGAAAGCGCTCGACTGATGAACAAGCTCAAGGCGATGGACTGATGGACACGTTGGAGGCGGTCGACGTTCCGGCAGCGCTCGCCGAGCACGCGGCCGTGGTCGAGCAGGCGGTCGACACCTTGCTGCCGCTGCCGGACGGGCACGAGCGGCGGCTGGTCGAGGCGATGCGCTATGCGACGCTCGGCGGCGGCAAGCGGATGCGTGGTTTCCTGGTGATGGAGGTGGCCGGGCTGTTTGGCGTGGCGCGCGCCTCGGCGGCCCGGGTGGCGGCGTCGGTCGAGATGCTGCACGCCTATTCGTTGGTGCATGACGACCTGCCCTCGATGGACGACGACGACCTGCGCCGCGGCCAGCCCAGCACGCACCGGCAGTTCGACGAGGCGACGGCGATCCTGGCCGGGGACGCGCTGCAGGCCCGCGCCTTCGAGCTGCTGGCCGACGTAGACACTCATTCCGACCCGTTGGCCCGGTGCGAGCTGGTGGCGGCGCTCGGCCTGGCCTCCGGCGCGCGCGGCATGGCGGGCGGCCAGATGATCGACATGGCGACCGAGGGCCAGGCGCTGACCGCGGATGAGGTGACCCGGCTGCAGGCGCTGAAGACCGGGCGGCTCATTCAGTACAGCGCGGAGGCCGGGGCGATTCTCGGCCGGGCGGCGGCGCCGCTACGGGCGCAGATCGCGGCGTACGGCCGGGACCTGGGTGCCGCGTTCCAGATCGCCGACGACGTGCTGGACGCGGTCGGCACGACCGAGGGCATCGGCAAGACCGCCGGCAAGGACCAGGCCGCCGGCAAGGCCACCGTCGTGGCGCTGCTGGGCGTCGAGCGCGCCCGGGCGCAGGCGACGATGCTGGCGGATCAGGCGACCCGGCACCTCGCCGCATTCGACCGCCGTGCCGACCGGCTGCGCGCGCTGGCGGAGTATGTGGTGTCCCGCGGGCACTAGTGGTCCGATCCTAACGCTTGGTTCCCAAGCGTTAGGTGAGTCGGTCCACCAAACAAAGGCTAGTGGTGCAAATCAGACGGATGCTTCCGTCCGATTTGCATCACCAGCGGCGTTTCCGGCCGGCCGCGAACCCCCGCACCGACAATCCAGACCCATACAGGTTGGCGATGCCCGTGCCGTTGCCGTGCCCCCGTGAAGCAACCTGTGCGCGGTGCGATAATCTGCACGCCGATTTGATTAGGCTGCGGCGTTTGCTTTTTTCGGACGCCTGGAAGGAACAAACTAGGCTCATTATCGTAAACACCACCATCCTGAAAACTAGCAGCTTGCGCGCCTAACCGCTTGCCGACGAGGACTAAGCCGATGGGTGCATTGTTTGGCGATAAGAGGCTGGGGCTTGCCGCGGCTACGCGAACCCGTCGCGAGCATCCTTCGGCGCTCGACCTCAATGGTCCCGTGGATACGGCGTTTGAAGCTCGCCCCGCGGATTGGGTCGATGTTCCAATAATCGAGAGCTTGCGGCAGATCGCAGCGCGCTACCCCGACCAGATCGCGGTGCAGGATCGCGATACCGCGCTCAGCTACCGCGAGCTTACGATGGCGGTTGGCCGGTTGAGCGCGGCGATCGGCCGCAGCCCGGCGCGGTGCGGGGCGGTTGGCATCCTCCTGCCAAACTCCGCGTTCCATCCGGTTGCGGCGCTTGCATGCCTTGCGGCCGGCCGCGCCTTCGTTCCCTTCGATCTCCATCATCCGCCGGCCCGGGTCGCGGACCTGATCCAAGGCGCAGGCCTGGACGCGGTCGTCACTGCCACAGACCGCATGGCTGTCGATCAAATCCTACCGCCGGACCTGTTGCGCATCGACATTGCGGCTTGCCTCGATGGCCCCGTTCCCGATCTGACCGGGAATGGCATGCTCGGGGCAGACAGCCCGGCCGCCATCCTCCACACGTCGGGAAGCACTGGGCGGCCGAAGGCCATCGTGATCAGCCAGGCGAGCCTGCTGCAGCGGGTGCTCCAGCACGTGAACGCCTCGCATATCGGCCCGTCCGACCAGATCTGTCCGCTCAGCAGCCCATGCACGATCTCGGGCACGCGCGAGCAGCTCACGGCGCTGCTGACGGGCGCGACGCTGCATGTCGTCGACCCGCATGGCCTGAGTCTCGATGAGATACGCCGGTCGATCGGCGACCGGCGCGTCAGCATCATCTACGCGGTCCCAGCCCTGCTGCGGACGCTCGTGCAGGTGAATGGGCTGGCGGAGGACTTCGCCAGCCTGCGCGTCGTCCGGCTCGGCGGCGACACGGTGCTCTGGCGCGACATCTCGCTGCTGCGCAAGGCGCTCCCGCCGGGGTGCCGCATCCAGATCGGCTTCAGCTCGACCGAGTCGCCGGGAACACAGTGGTTCGTGCCGTCGAGCTTTCCGGCTGAGGGCGCCGCGGCCCCGCTTGGCTACGAGATGCCGGGCATGCGGATCGAGGTGCTTGACGAGGCCGGTGCGCCGGTGCGCCGGGGCGAGATCGGCGAGCTGGTGATCCGGAGCCGTTTTGTGGCGCTCGGCCTGTGGCAGGACGGGGCATGCCGGCCCGGCCCGTTCCGTGCCGACCTCGAAGTCCCGGGCGCGCGGGTCAATGCATCGGGCGACCTCGTGTGGCTACGGCAGGATGGCCTGTATGTGTATGCCGGGCGCGGCGACCGGCAGGTCAAGATCAGAGGGCAGCGGGTCGATATCATCGAGCTGGAGGGAGCCCTGCGTGCCGTGGCGGGTGTGCTCGACGCTGCCGTGATTGCCGTGACCGGTCCGAATGAGACGTCCCTCGTGGCGTTTGTCGAGACGCATCCGGATGCCCAGCCTGGGCTAGTGCGGCGCCAGGTCAGCCTGGCCTTGCGCGCATTGCCGGACGTGATGCGGCCGCCGAGGCTGCATGTCGTGGCGGCGATGCCGCGGCTTCCCAGCGCCAAGCCCGACGTCCCCGCATTGAAAGAGCTCGATCGTACGAGCCGCAGGATAAGGTCGTCGTCACGGCGCGCTGCTTTGCCCAACGCGGCGCAGCTTGAGCGGATCGCCGCGCAGGTGTGGCAGAAGGCACTCGGGCAGCGCGCCGGCGCGGATGACCGGACATGGTCGGAGGCAGGGGGCGATTCGTTGCGCCTGCTGGAGTTTGCGCTGCAGGTCGAGCGCCGTATCGGCCGCGACCTGCCGCGTGAGCTGTTCGATGGCGACATGCGCCTGCACGACATCACGGCGGCGATCAACGACGTGCTGCGGACCGGGCCGGCGTCGCGAAGCGGCGACGCCCGTCCGCTGGTGTTTTTCTTTCCCGGGATTGACGACGATGCCGTGGCCGAGGGCCGCTTCCGCCGCTCCCTGCGGGAACGGGTGCATTTCGAGACGGTCACGTATCCCGATTGGCAAGCCATGGTCCGCAGCGGCGGCGGGTTGGAACGCCTGGTCGACATCGCCTGTGCGAAGATCCTGGAGGTGCCGCCAGAGGTTCCGCTCCGTTTGGCCGGCTACTCGTTCGGCGGCGTTGTCGCCCTTGCGCTGGCCACGCGCCTTGCTGCGCTGAACCGGCAGGTCGTCTGGCTGGCCGTGTTCGACACCGACCTGGAGCTGTTTACGGGGTCCTCCACCCGGGCGCCTTGGTCGCGTAGAGGCCTGGGCAAGCGCTTCCAGCACATCCGGGAGGCCGGCTGGAGCCGCAAAGTCATCTGGCCCTTGACCAACCTGATGGTGGACTCGAGCGTGCGGTCGCTGCTCAGCCGGCTCACGAACCGTAGGGGGAGGACGCTTCCGTTCCGCCTGCCACTCCCGCGCAGCCTGCCCCGTTCGATCGACGTCCCGATCCGCTGGACGCTTCGGCGTGACATGATGGCCGCATGGCTCTACCGGCGCGAGCCGGTCGTGGCAGCCTGTCCCATCGTGCTGTTCCGCACCGACGAGCACCCTGGCACGGCGTCGTCCGACCTCGGCTGGTCTGTGTTCGGGCGGCCGGTCAGCGTGCACCGCGTCGACGGCGACCATGCGACGATGTTTCACCCACCGCACGGAGCAGCACTGGTGGAACGCTTCGCCCGCGTTTGTCTTGAGCCAAGCCGAGAAGGCGCCAATCGGGATGGCGTTCTGGAGGTAGGTAGGGTTTGACGGCTGAGGGCGCCGAGGTTGGAGGTAAGGAAGTCCATGCCGGCGAACTGTGGCAGGGCGGCCGTGCTGATGTCGCTTTTGTCCATATCGTCGCCGGTTGCCGCGCAAGTTGACCCCCGCGGCGCGGTTTCTAGGCTCATTGGTCACAGCAAGGCCGAACTGATCCAGCGCTTTGGCGCGCCGTCCGACACGATTACGACGATCGATGGCGAGCGTCTCATCTACGAGACCCTGGACGCTGGCCGTGTCGGCGGCATCAGCGGGCAGAATACGCGGGCTGGCGGGTCTGGCGACTTTGGCCTGTTTCCGCGGGCCTATTCCTTCAGGTGCACGACAGAGGTGGTCATAGCGGGCGGCCGCGTGCGGGCGTTCAACCGCAGGGGCAACGGCTGTCGGTGAGAAGGCGTCTCCAGGGGATCGCCGCGGCGATGTGCAGGCTGGCGGCTCAACTGTGCCTTGAGCGCTGCAGCACCCGCAGGTCCTCGAGCCGGCCGGCGTCGATGTGGATCGGCTTTGCCCCCCGGCGCCGGGCCAGCAGCCAGCCGGCACCGAAGGCAGCCAGCAGCCCAGCCACCACGGCGACGACCCAGGGAACCGGGACGATCGAGCCGATGTCCAGCGAAGCCGGCGGGTTTGCCGCCGCGGGACCCGGCGCCGGAGCCTTCTCCTGCCCGGGCGCCGCGCCGGGCTGCCGCCGTTCGATCTCTGCCGTGAAGCGTGTGAAGAACGCGTCCGACATCTGCTTTGCGGTCGCGTCCACCAACCGGCTGCCCAATTGCGCGAGCTTGCCGCCAACCTGGGCGTGGACTTTGTAGACGAGCCTCGTGCCGCCGTCGGCCTCCTCCAGCCGGACCGTCGCCCCGCCCTTGGCGAACCCGGCGGCGCCGCCCTGTCCCTCGCCTTCGATCCGGTAGCTATTCGGCGGGTCCAGGTCGAGCAGGGACACTTTCCCGGCAAAGCGCGCCGTGATTGGCCCGACCTTCACGGCAGCGACGGCCCGCAGCGCGTCCCCTTCAGCATGCTCGAGCTGCTGGCAGCCGGGGATCGCGACCTGCAGGACCGACGGATCATTCAAGGACTGCCAAACCACGTCGCGTGACGCCGGAATGAGCCGCTCGCCTGACATGTCCATGCCGAACCCTCCTGATTACGACCGCACGCAACGCCACGGTCCTGGACGACTCTTCGTCAGTCCAGCATGCGAGTCAATTCTTCGGCTGGCCTGCTCGGGACGGCCCTGGTGCTGACCTGGCCGCGTGGGCGTAGGCTTCGGTCACCTCGGCCACGCTGGCGTAGAACGCACCGGGCGTCGCCAGCGCGACCAGGCCGTAGCGCTGCAGCTCGGCACTGACGCCCGCGGACACCTCGGCGAACACGAGCCGCGTTTTCCGGGTGTGCAGTTGGCCGAGCAGCGCCCGCAAGGTCTCGGCGGCCGAGAAGTCCACGTCGCTCACGCCGGCCATGTCGATGCAGAGCCACGACAAGGCCGGCTGCGCGTCCTGCGCCAGCGCCGAAACCTGTTCGGAAAGCTGCTCCGCGTTGGCGTAGTACATGCTGTGATTGAAGCGGTAGACCACCAGGCCGGGCCGCAGCTCGGCCCGCGTGGAGACGGGCATGGGGCGGAGCCGCCCTTGCGCGTCCCGGGCGACCAGCGCGTTCTTCGGCCGGTAGCCCCGGCGCACATGGTCGAGCAGGGACAATGCCATGGCGGCGAGGATGCCCTGCTCCACACCCACCAGCACGACCACCGCGGCAGTGATCGAAGCGACCCAGAACTCCGACGGCCGCGCGGCCAGGATGCGGCGCATCCCACGAATGTCGATCAGCTCGATCCCGATCAGGACGACGACCGCGGAGAGTACGGCGTTCGGCATGGCGGCCAGCGGCCCCGTCAGGAACAGCAATACCAGCAGCACGACGGCGCTGGTGGTGAGCTGCGCAAGCTGGCTGTGGCCCCCCGCGCTCACGACCATCTGCGTCTTGGTCGGGCTGCCGTTCACGACGAAGGTCCCGGATAGGCCGGCCCCCAGGTTGGCCAGCGCCAGGCCGATCAGGTCACGGTTGGCGCTATAGGCCTCGTTGTGCCGGGCGGCATAGGCGCGGGACGTGGCGGCACTCTGGGCGAGGATGACCACCGACATCGCCAGCGCGCCCGGGAGCAGGCGCTGGCTCAGGCCCCAGCTCCACGCCACGCCGGGCAACCCGAGGTGCGGCAGCCCGCTCGGCACGGCGCCGAGCACGTGGACCCCGTGCGCCGGCAGGTCGAACGCCGAGCTCGCCACGATGGCGCCCACCACGGCGATCAGTGCGCCCGGAATGCGCTGGGAAAGGCGCCGCGCGCCCAGGATGACCGCGAGCACGGCCAGGGCGACGAGCAGGTCGGACAGGTTCGCCTGCCCGATCTGCCCGAACGCCGTCGCCAGCTTCCCGATTGTGCCGTGCCCGCCGCCGGGAAGGCCGAGCAGGCCCGGCAGCTCGCCCAAGGCGACCTGGACGCCGACCCCGGTCAGGAAGCCCACGAGCACGGTCCGCGACAGGAAATCCGCCAGGAAGCCCAGCCGCACCACCCGGGCCACCAACAGGAGCGCCGCCGCCATGAGCGCGAGCAGCCCGGCCAGCCCGACCCACTCGGCCGAACCCGGGGCCGCCAACCCGGCCAACGTCCCCGCGAGGATGGCCGCCGTAGCGGAGTCGGCGCCGACCACCAGATGCCGCGACGACCCGAACACGGCGAACAGCACCATCGGGATCTGGATCGTGTACAGCCCGGTGATCACCGGAGTGCCGGAGATCCTGGTGTAACCCATCACCTCGGGGATCGCGAGCGCGGCCAGGGTAAAACCGGCGACGATGTCGGCCGGGACCTGGGACCCCCGGAGCGGCAGCACGCCTTGCAGCAGCGGCAAGACCCGCGGTTGCGACGCGCTGTGCCTGGTGGCGGGTGGAAGTGTGCCCGAACTCATGGTTCCCCTGGATGGCTTGCTGGTCAGGGCGATGGCCGCCTGCTCCGCCCCTATCGCAACACCTGCCAGGCCTAGTTCAGCACGGATCGGTCACAAAAGTGCAATCAAGTGCGCAATCGGCGCCGGCCGTGAACCGTAGCTCGGCATTGGGTCGAGCAAGCGGGGCTTGCGGTTCCCACGAAGCTGGCACCAACCCAAAATATCAACCCCGTCATAGGCCCATTTCTCGCTCGCCTCCCCTTCTTGTGACTGGAAGATGGCTGAAACGGAACCGGTCCTCCGCTAGTTAAGGTTGTAACCGCTTTGTCATATTGAGGACCCATGTCGTTGATCGAAGACATGCTCACAGGCTCCATCGGCAAGGTGGTGGCGGTGGGTGACCATCCCCCATTTTAGTGGACACGAGTTACGGCCTACGCGGCCGCGGCGAGTAGTTCCTTGTTGGTCGGCGTGGTGTAGCCGATTGCTGAGTGGAGGCGTTGGCGGTTGTAGAAGCCCTCG
>JAABUW010001204.1_pt1 | contig 45101 bp, 48 predicted proteins | sample 5560081 | NCBI WGS metagenome assembly JAABUW01 (sample SAMN10711882, study PRJNA513363) | rock metagenome | isolation source: Antarctica rocks | place: Antarctica: Victoria Land, Knobhead sud | reverse complement strand
AGATCAATCTGATAGCTTTTTTCTACTACATGAAATGTATATTGAAGAATTGCTTCGCGATTGTAAAACATCTGAACATCAATGTTCTTGATTTATTAAGTGACAAAGAGCAGAACAGAATACAAGAATTTGCAGTCTTTGCGAACAAATTGATTGAAAGTGAAGATGAGATGATTTTGAGAATGCATCATAAGATGAAGCAGTGATGAGAGAGAATAATGAAAAGAGAGCTAGCAACTGATGATTTCACACACAGCGTAATTCTTGCAATGTTCATTAAAATCAATTCAAAGAAATTGAAACTTAAATGAATGAATCAGAAATGCGTGACGAAAGATGTATGCATCTTCATGTCACATATATCTTGTGAGAACATGAAAGACTTTAAAGAAAAGAAAATCATGATCTCAACATATTACACAGCAATCTCAAAAGATGATGTAAATCTGAAAATTCAAAAATGTGAAATGAAGAATGAGATAATAACTGCGCTTCAAGATCATTGATTCTCAGATGCAACGTCATGCAATTTACTAAATGACAAGCATGAAGAATTGCTCTTTCGTCACTCTGCAACGATTGAGATAAGAGAAATATACATCATGTTGAATGCATTAATGAGTCTGCGAAGCTGAGATTTAATAAAAGTGCTGAAAGAAAAAGAGCTGCTCTTCAGTCAGAATTTACATCAGATTCAAAAAATGATAAAGTTCTATCATAATTCTTCATTGACTCAGATGCAAAGAGTATATGATAGAATGAGAAAGATGAAGATTGCAATCTACGAGTCAAAGTTATACTTCTACTGCATGAAGAATGAAATTCTCTTGATGAAGAATGATGAGTGATAGCATTCAAAAGCAATTGCTCAAGTGTTAATCATCATGCTTGCAACTGTATGAAAAAGAGAATTAATCGCTTCACTTGTTGTACTGACTCTGCAATGAAATTAATCATACATCTAAAATCTGCTTGAAGAAAGCTATCATGTTGAATCATGTTGATGTCAAGTATATTATCTGTGATAAGTCTGATCATTATGCTTGCAACTGTATGAAAAAGAGAATTAATTGCTTCACTTATTGTAGTTGCAAAAGCTTCTATCATAAGACAGAGATTGAGATCTGAGTTAATAATAAAAGAGTTGAGAATGTTTCTCAAATGTACATATAGATTTTCTTTTCAACAAATAGATAGAAAGCATTCATACACACACGTTCTACAGTATCTTTCTACTAGTATGATCATTGCATGTGTTCATTGTTTGCACACTCTGTTGCTTCTACAGCTCTTTATATTGCATTTATATTCTATCTCTTGAAAATGTGACTTAACAAAACATGACTTTTATGCTTTATTCAAATGAACTTAGAATCAACAGTTTATTGACTGCTATTCAACAGCATTTTAAGAATAAAAGAGTGTTGACTTAAAATAAACAATCAGTTAAATTTACATAATCTTATTTTAAAATATGTAATTTTTATACTCAGTTTAAATATTGTTAAAGCATTCAATCACATTTTGCAAGCTAAACTTCTACACATTCTGAAAATAAGAAAAGCATTAATTTATATAATTAACTGAACTTGCAGCTTTCTGAATGATAAAGAATCATCATTGATGTTCAATGAATAAATAAGTGCAATGTACAATGTAAATGCAAACATATTACAGAAATCTTTCATATCATCAATTTTCTTTCTATTCTTTAATGTAATAATAATAATAATAAATTCATACACTCTTGTGACATTGATTAGATTAACTCATAAGAGACTCTATGCTATGTGTGTCGAGTGAACAAAATTCTCTGAGGTAGAAAATCGCTCGCTGTCTATACGACTGCTACATGCAGTCAAGACGATAAAACTGAGACTATGTATCAAATTTGTTCGCGATGATTGCATGTTAAAGAATGAATGTTCTTGTCACTTTAAACTGCTTCAGCAGCTTCATTTTCATCATCATTCTCGCTGTTGTCTTGAGATTCTTCGTGATTGAGACAATGACTTGATAGTTCGTGAAGTCGACGTCTCATAGTATATTCAATCGAAGATGCATTCAATTCAAACAATGCATCAGAATATGCTTGACTGTCTGATGACTTCATTCGCAGTCACATTGAGAACTATTCGCGTTCGACATGTTTCTTGAATGCAGATAAACATTCAGCTCTATGCGTTTGATTCTGATGTAAGTTGCAAGAATGCTTTTGACCTTCTGAAAATCATCACGCATCTTTACTGACTTCTTGAATAGATGAAATCTTTGAGCGAAAGATGCATTAATATCTGCGATGCGTTTTTTGTAGTTTTTTCATCGAAGATCTCATTGACTTTTATGAAACTGTGCAATTGCACGTTCACTCGTTTGAATTAACATTAAGAAATCAAGTCATTTGCATCTAAACTGTATCTTTGCTTCTTCGTGAATTGAAACGTTCAGAAACGTCATTTTTTTGAAGGTCAAAAAGCGAGAAATGAGTCTATTAATTTTTATCAGATGAGCATGTATGATTTTGCATGCTCATTGAGTCTTCTGTGTTCTATCATTGATTCAACTGCGTAGTGTGACTTAATTCTGTAGCTTGTTCAGATGAACATGTAACGAAAATGTATATGTTTCAACTTTCAGTGTTTCAATGTTCACTTTCTTGAAAACGTTGATCACATGATGCAACGCTTGATTCTGAAGAGTTTCTAATCTTCATTTTGTACTTAACAATTTCTCTTCTTTATTACGTTGATGTTATATCAATGCTTTGAACGTTATTTTCAATCTTATCATCACTGAGTATATCTGTCTTGCTTTTGCAAATGTAGCTTTTCAGATGAAGATCTTAAGTTGACTAAGCATCAGCATCTTGATGACGTGATCTGCTTCTATTTGACGAAGATGCGAATCTTATTGTAGTTTCATGTTCAGTTGCACTTCAAGAACTTGTACATTTGATTTCAACTTTATTATTGAGTTTTCTATATGTAAATTGACTGTCATGTCAAATCTTTTTAACTTACAAGTGAAGTGTATGAGTTTGTATTTCTCTGAAGCGAACGTAGCATCATGAGTTTAAGCTTACTTCGCACAGATGTCGTATGCTCGACTCAGTGATTTGCAAATTGATTCTGTGATTTTGTCATAGATCAGAATATTGATGTCATTTACAAAGTTAAGCACTTCGATTTTAATTTCTAAAGCTTTGCATTTTTTGATTAAGCTTGCGTTAAAGAATAGAAAGAGAATCGATGATATGAAGAATCTTTGCGATATGTCAGCATTTACTCGTTGCATCGCGCTAGTTTGTTCATTGAATGTCAGCAATGATTCTCTGTTCTTCAGAAAGCTGCGAGTTCATTTAACTATATAGTTTGATGTTTTTCTCATTCTCAGAATATGCAGAAGTTTAGTGTGCAAGACATGATTGAACACTTCAGCAATGTTTAAACTAAGCATGAAGATCATGTACTTGATTTTGCAGCTTCATACTGCGTGTACTTGATCTACTAGTAGATTCAGCGCTGAGATCATGAATCACTTGCATCTCACTCTCATTTGAGCGTTTGAAAGCATGTGATGAGTCTCAGCAATATCACTTAATCTTTTGATCATGATTGATTTCAGTATCTTACTCATAGTGTCTAGCAGAGCAATGAGTTGATACGTCTTTAAATCAGTGTAGTCGCTCTTTTTTGATTTGCATAGTACTATTGTCTGAGCTTTTTTGAACTGCTTCAAATAATATTTGTGAGTTACACATGCGTTGAATAAACTGATTAGTATCAAAGTCAGTTCTGTTAGACTCGCTTGAAGCGCTTTATTTGAAATTTCAAATACATCTGATGCTTTGTTGACTTTTACTCATTGAATCATCTGTCTCATCTCATCTTGTGATAAGACTGAATTGAACGACATTGTGAGTGATATAAATAATTTCGAAATGTTGCTGATGTTTGTTTAAGACAATGATGAAAAGAACTTCTTTCATAGCATCTCTGTTTTTTCTTTGAATAAATCTGCTATGTGATCGAAATTGTTGCTCTTTAGTGACGAAAACTGCGAAAGTTTCTTGAGTAGCTGACTTTCGATTCTGACTCATTTTGCGAAGCATCAAATCGATTTCAATTTGTTGCTCAGCTTATGCATCTGTGATTTAAAATGTGAACATTTTGTTTCTTTAATGATCTTGTTTTTGTGATTGTTGTGTTTCAGATAGTCGTTTCATGTCTCTAAAGTACTTTGCGATTTTCATATGATTCATAGTCATTGCAATTTCATCACAACTTTTAAGCAGATTTGATTTCAAAAGTCTCGTGCTTAATTTAACGACTTTGCTCAAGAAGTAGACTTCTCAATGATCTCTTGTAGCACATGAGTGATCTCAGTTACTTTGTCATCTATTGCTGTCTTGTCGTCGAGAAAATGATCAATGAGAAGATGTATTCTTAAATGAACGTTTAGTGCTTCTGTATTCATTTTCTTTCATAATCAATGAGTCGTGAGCTGCACGAAAGATGTGTGTAGACACAACTTCGTGACAATCGAAAGATGATCAGATTTCTGATGTAAATCAGTTCTCATCTTGCATTTGTGTATCATGAATTGAATTTTCTCGCTGTCAAACGCTAGATTTATTGTTGTGAGCTGATTGTGAGTCTCTTTAATAATTGTGCCTGATTCAAGCAGTAGCTTTAGTCTTGCGTTCATAATGATGTTTAGTAGAGCATCAATCACTATGTGATGAGTAAAGCATCTTCTGTCTTCTCAATGTGAATGATGCAGGTTGAAATCTTCTACAATTAGCTGTTCACAGTCATTTTTGATTAGTTTGTTCAGACGAGAAATAGTAGATGATTCTTCTGTAAAGATGATAGACAGTGAGCATGAATTGTAGATGTTTATGAGTTGTAGCGTCTGTATCTCATCTTTCAAGTTGCTAGTTTGTAGCTTGATTAAGCAGATGTTCAATTCAATAATTTTCATCACTCATTAATTGAGTTTTGAATGCTTGTTAACATAAATGCATGTTCTTGCTTGAAGTGACAAGTCTCTCACTAGATGAAAGAAGTTGTGAGTTGAGCTAAACATCTGTAAAATGTTAATGTTGCAACCTTGTTTTTGAATGACTATTATGTTGAATTTACGAACTTCTCTGTTTATCAGAAATGATTTCTAAATTTTCAATGACTTTCTGATGTTATACTGTAGAATTTGCAGAAAGATTTGATTTATCATAAAGTTATCTGTAGCTATTGTTGACTTTGTGCAGAGACAGCTTTTTGTATGCTTTTAATCGTTGAGAATCTTTCACATTTTCTGATTTGACGTTTCTGTATCTGTTCAGACATCATGTCTTCTGAGTCACTAATCACGCATGAAGAGCAATTGACTCGTCTCTTCTTGACTTTCATCACTTGTCATGTTGACTCGTTGATGTTTCAACTGCTTGTCGTCGTCAAAACATTCATTGAACTCGATGAATTCATTAAACTCACAAGATTCATTGAACTCAAGAAGTTCAAAGAGAAAGAAGAGAATGAGTGATTATTTTTCAACGCTTCAGAGTATCTGATTGATTTGTTTCAAAAGATTTCTTCTGATTACTTTATTTGTAGTTTTCACTTGAAGCATGAGTGTTTTCAGAGTTCATGACTATTGTTGCAGTTCGCGCATCGTCTTTTATTCATTGACACAACGCATTTCTTGATGTGATGTTTGTCTGTGCATTTGAAGTAACACTCTTCATTTTTGCAGAATCTAGTTATATGATTAAAATTGAAGCATCTATAACACTGTGTGATATGACAGTTCTTTTCAAACAATTTGCATAAGCATTCTTGATATGAGTTTAACATGTCTACATTTAGTAGTTGATTTGTCATCATTTTAATCGCGATCTTTACAATGAGTGATCAGTGAATCTTTTTACTTTCAACTATCTTCTTGAATCAAGCTATTCTCAGCATCTTTAGATCTTCATGAAGTTTTACGTTGTTCTTTACCAGTCTTTTGATGATCATCTTCTAATTGCTTATGTTCAATGTGATGCATACATCATGTGCTAGTATCGCGAAGCTTTTACACACTACATGCACTAAGCTTGCAATTCTCTTCACTCATGTTTGAGACTTTTCTAGAACTGCTTGAGCTTTCAAACTCATCATGTGAAGTGCAATGTCTTCGCTTTCAAGCTTGCGAAGCGACACTATTAAATCTCATTACGTTGTCATCAAGTTTATTTATCGAAAATATGTTGTATACGTTGCATGCAACATACATAAAGCATGATCTTTATGCTGATTTCTCTCTTAAATTCAAGAAGTTACTCAAAGAGTTTTCTTGTGACAGATTCACAGTTCAAGATGAACAAAATCTCTCACTGCTCAGATTTCAACAGTTTACTTCTTAAGCATGAGTTGCAGATGTTTCGTCTGTAATACATATATGTATTGCAGTCAATTTCTTCTTTAATCACATCAACATGCATTACTGTTCTTTTGAGTTATACAGATGATGTCTTCAACTAGAAATTGATTCTATCATCAAGACATTCAAGAGTCAGAACTCAGTGAAAAGATGAGATTCTCAAGATCAACAGTCATCATCATTGTATATCACGTTTTGCAGATGCTCACTTCGCTGATAAAACATGCAACTCATCTGTTTTGTATTATCTGTAGAAATGTCTTTCATGCAGATTAATCATGTTTTGCAGAGATGTTTGTATACTACACTTCTAATCAGACAGCGTAGTTCAATCATTCTTTACTAACTCGCTTGTGTTTCTCTTCTTTTAACGAAGTCTTTTCATCAGCATATCATTCATGTATAGAATGTCTGTGTCTGAACGTCTGTTAAACGATATTAATGAGATTCTTGAGTTTGCTCATGTCAAACTTAATGAGTCTCGTAAGTTGCTCATGTTGTAGTAACAGACATGCAGTCTTAACAAGATTTATACATAGTTAGTATGTAAATTTAAAGAATGTTTGTGATTCAAGTTCTTTCTGCTTAATCATCTTCAACAGATTAAATGCAAGAATGTTTTGTCTCAGTTCTTGTTATTACGATGACAAAATACTGAATTGAATGATTTTCATAAGCGATTTTTCTCGTAGTTCTGCATTCTATTTGACTTTCTCATTTGCATGTAAATTGCTTGTAACATGCGCATTAAGATTATCAAAGTCTGCACAATCACGAAAACTCTGCATGTGATCAACGCACAGCGCTTCATCATTACGCAACGCTTCAATATCATTCAAACTTTTGATAATCTTTAGACTATACTGTAGCTAAACAGTAGATTCATAGTCAGCATTGCATACAGATGAGTTTCATCGCTGATCTTCTTTAATGTAAGTTTAATAAAAAAAATGCAAAGCATTAAAAATCAAAATTAAAGTATTTATCATAATGAATTAACACATAAAGATTAGATCAAAGATTAAAGTCAAAGACTAAGTCAAAGATCAGATTTGAGTTAACTTTGAAACTCTGTAACTCTGTCAAGACATCATTTAAATCACGTCATATTTTTAACTTAATATATCATAAATTATATTATGTTCAACTTGACAATACTTGACAAACTCTTTATAGTTAATCTGTTTTCTTAAGTTATCAAGAACTTTTTAATAATTAACTTTATCATAATATATACTCATTTTATATCTGTTTAGAATATCACATTATCATATTATTCTCATAAATTTCATTTATTCATTTAGTAAATTTATTTATTACAGTTTTAATTATTTTAAATTCTTCTTAAAGATGTAATTTAATATTCAAGCATGATAACAGTAATATAATCATAACAAAGTTGCAATGATGATGTTTTAATTTTATAAAATATCATATTAGAAAATGAATGTTACATAATTGTAATTGTAATTCATACACTCTTGTGACATCGATTTAGACTCAATTCATGAGAGACTCTATGCTATTTATATTGAGTGAACAAAACTCTCTGAGAAAGAAAATCACTTGTCGTCTATACGACTGCTTTGCGCAGTCGAAACAATGAGATTGACACTGTGTTATCAAGTAATGAATCTATAGCTTCTATTCAGCGCATGACGCTCGAGTAAACTCTTGATGAGAGTGTCTGTGCTGTTTGATTATGACGCATCGTCTTTGCTCTGCTCTTCATTGATGATATTTTATACAATGATGTCTCGATTCGATTCTCGATTCAAAGATGAAAGACGTTTTCTTTGCACTCGTGATGCTCGTGATTGTAACATACGTAAAGCTGTGTTCTCTTACTCAATGATTGTCATTCATTGAGCAGAGAAATATGTGATGAAAGAGAGATGCACATGATAAGAAGATAGAGTGTAATTGTACTGAGTAATTCTTTTCTTCTTTTGATTTGACTTATGTCACGTAGATGTTGAATGAATTGTTAGTATAAATGTGCAATCGCAATCGTTCGATGTTTGACTTTGATCAATGAAAGAGAATGCATTCTGATCATTCTCTTGAGCTCTCAATTTTCCACGTGAATAGATGAATGACTTGACGTCAAGTAAAGAAGATGAGCTCAAGCTCTCTCAGTATATCAGCATGATCAACGAGTCACTACTTCTTCGAGCACTGTAGTCACGTCTTTCAATACTTGAGATGACTATTTTACCTGATATCTTTTCATCAATTACTTGATGACACTGTTGATGTGATGAAGACGTTTCGATATCAACGCAGTCAACGAGTTGCAAATTCTTTGATCACTTGTAATCACAACTTGCAGACTTTTCATCTGAATTGTCTTTTTCACTAGTAGTATCTTTTCATCTTTTACTGACATCGACATGTCATTAATCTTCTTCGTAGATCGATTGTGACTGTTAGAAAGAGTGTTGTCACGTGAGTGAAAACTCTGCATGATGACTTTTCTGATCACACAACGTTCTAACATCGTTTGAACTGCGTCGAATTGAGATTTCTTGACTCTTTTGACTTCTATTCAAACACAGAATAGAATCAAAAGATTTGTAGTTGACATCACATACAGATGAATCTTGTTGTCAATCTGAATGTTACATAATGAAATCAGAAAGTAAAGAAGCAAAAAATGAACTTTCTCTTAATATTAATGAACAGTTAACTCAAGCAATACTTTAATATAGAATTTCAAAAAGCTTGTTCTTAATAACATAGTTTAAAGAACATTTAAATCTTTGATTAACATCAATTTCTTTTGACAATAAAACATCATTGACATGATGCTTGCGCTTTATTCTGATCATCAGAGACAGATGATGAGCATTATTGACGTGATGTCAACAAGTGAGTGAGAAGTAAGTATTGCTATCTTGCAGAAAAATTCAATCAAGACGAAGAATATACACGAGAAATTGAACAAGCTGCGAGTACTTTATGAGCTTAATGAACGTAGAAACAACAAGCTGATGCTCTGAAAAAAGATGAAAAGATTGACAGAAATGATAGAAAAGTTGACACATCAACGTGTCACTGCGTCAACTGTCAATCGATGCATGAAGAATCAGCTGAAGAGATTGAAAAAGATAACAAGCAGACTTGAAAAGAAGTTCATAAAGAAGAAGAGATGCATTGACAACTAAGCGAAGAGAGTGAATGAGAAGTCAACGATGTTGTTTGAAAGTCATCTTGTTCTCAGCATCAACATTATGTTGTCAGTGCAAAATTATTGCAAGAAATTCAAGATTAAGATTTTCGTTAAAAAGAAAGAGAAAATCAAGAGAATCATGACAGCAACAACAAAGAACATAGTAAGATGAGTGAAAGAGATTGATGTTGACAAGATGCTATTAATGTGCAAGAATATAAAGATTATGAAGAAATAATCAAATTTACTGATATTTTGAATTAAGATCAAAGACAGCAAAAGAATACTGAAGAAAAATGATTTTTGAATCAAAGAGATTTCATTGAATGCAAGTCTGTGCAAAGTCAGTTTCAAGATAGTGATACATGAAATTAGAATTGAAGAAATGTTTAAAGACATAAAGAAGAAAAGAGCGAAAGCATTCATCAAGATCAATAAAGATATACATTTGAAGATGATGATTGAGAAAGTCAAGTGACTCATAAAGAATAGTGAACAGAAGAGATACATCTTGCTGATGATATATGTAATTAGCGCTGAGATGATGAACAAGTTAATTGATGAGAGAGTATGTCATGAAATCAACATAAAAATCATGCAGTTCTATGATTTGAATTGTAAAACACATCAATGTTTAAAGTATCAAGACTATGATTATAAAACATATGAATGCAGAAATAAGCAAAGATGCATTTACTGTGTGTTAAATCATCGCTTAAAGCACTGTTTTTATAAACAGACTTAAAACATGTGAAAATGTGAAACATGTTAAGATACATACAGAGTCTTTGACTTTTAATGTCATAAACAACAGATTGAAAAAGAGAGAATAAAAAGAGTCATGAAACACAAATCTTTATATCACGTTGTACAAGAGCAGAGAGAACTCAAAGCAATGATATCAAAGATGTTTATAAAAACATTTATCAATCTGAAATTGTTAATAAACAATGACTTAAAGAGAAAACAAAGACACTTAATAAATGAAAGTTGTCTGCTCAGCGTAATCATTACATTCAAAAACACTATAATTGTAATTGTAATTGTAATTCATACACTCTTGTGACATCGATTTAGGCTCGACCCATGAGAAACTCTATGCTATTTCTATCGAGTGAACAAAACTCTCTGAGGTAGAAAACCACTTGCAGTCTACACAACTGCTTCACGCAGTCGAAACAGTGAGTTTTGAGACTATGTACCAAATTTGTTCGCGTTGATTGCACGTTAGAGAACGAGTGTTCTAGTCACTCTAAATTGCTCCAAGAGCTTCGTTTCCATCATCATCTTCGCTACTGCTCTGAGACTCTTCGTGATGACAACGATTATTCGATAGTTCGAGAAGTCAGCATCTTGTAGCATTCTTGATCGCAGATGCGATCAGTTCGGGCAATGCATGAGTTCAAAAACACTATATTGAATCATCTAGTCAAGAAGTCAAAAACAAATGAGTTGAAATCAACATTAATCATATCAATTTCAGTATCATCTTTTTTTGAAAATCTTACAAGAAAAGCAAGCACATTGCAAACACTTAAGAGAACATCAAACAGCTTTGAATGTGAACTTTAATATCTCAGCAAAAGAAGCTTTGAATATTACAGTACAACGTTCACAAGTTCAGAGAAAAAATAATGATAGTGTTACTACATGAGAAAAAGATAAAAAATTCTGATGATTTGATGAGAATTTCAAAGCATACTGCTCAGCAACTGTCAACTTCACGCTGAAGAATAATGAGAATAAAATCTTTTTCTACATAAACAAGAGAATTGACAGTAACATTTGACACTCAACATGATACTTCAAAGATGTAAACATGATTACATTATAAACATTAACAGATGATACACAGATGACTCAGAGAGTTATACACATTCACGAAGCATACAATTTATCACTCAGAGATCATGAAGTCATTCATGAAAAAAAAAGTCTTTCAAACATCAAAAAAACGTTACATATGTCGAGAAAATGCATTCTTGTGAGAGACTTTAATTTGCATCATCTCACATAAGAAGAATCATTCTACTCAAGACAACATCTATTATTAAATGATTTAATTGAAATGATCATAAATATCAATGCATTGCTGATGTTATTTTAAGACATGATTACAAGAAATTATCAAAGATTTCAAACAATAATAAATTTGATTTTCATGACAAATGACATTATGAATCAATTAATATGATGTGAAATTGATGAAGAAATGAAAAATTCTTAAATTATCTGTTGATACAGACAATTATAGATTTCAGAGTCTGCAAAAAGTCAGCGTGAAAATCGCGTTGCAACTGAAAGACAATGAATAAAGAGAAATTCATCAATATTCTGAAAGAACAAATGTCAAAATCACTGTTGAATCATGAAATGAGATGTCGATGCATAAATGAGTACACTAAGCAACTGCTGAATGCATTGAAGAAGATTGTTAAGATTTTCACTCTTTGAGCGAGATTACACGAAATGATCAAAGCAGAATGAACGAAGAAATGTATGAAGATTATCAAGAGCTTGTGATAAATGAGAAGAAGCTGTTAAATCATCAATGATTGAACAAAGTACATTCAAGCATGTGACAAGAAAAGCAAGATCATCAGAAAATAGAAACGCAGTGAATATCAAGAGATCATGCAGAATGTTGAACAATTCTCAAAAGAACTGTTCAAAACTGCAAAATGAACAAGAAATGCAATTGCAGACACATTGACTCAAGCAACAATTTTTTCTCTGATCAAGTCAAAGTGCTTCAACATTGTTATGACAGTGCAAAATAAGATGAAGATAATGTTTCAGATTCACTTTTCATCATCTTCAAAAATTCTTATGCTGAATACAGAAGACTTCAAGTATTCATTCTCAATTGAGAATGACACTTCACTGATTCATTGCAAGATTAAGAAAGTTGTTTACAAAATGATGTTCAACAAGACTTCAAAACACACAGAATACACAAATAAAATAATGCGCAGATTTGTCAATGATGCATCAGAACAAATACACTTTCTTTTTGAAAAATGTTTGCAGAAGAGAATACAGTCAACTCAGTTCAAGAGCGTAATAACAATAGTGATGCAAAAGTCAGACAAGAAGAACTATTTTAATGCAAAAATATATAAATCAATTGTGCTACTTGACATGCTGAGCAAGATACTGAAGTTTATCATATTTAAATGTTTGCAAAACATCATAGAAGCATGCAACTTAATACTGAACATTCAGATAAAAGCTTGCAAACACAGATCAATAGATACAACTTTGCAACTGATTATAGAAAAAATATACATTGTATGAAGTGATATAAGAAGAAAAGTAGTTTCATTGCTGAGTCTGAATGAGAAAAGTGCGTTTAACAATGTAGCACATAGCAAACTCTTGCATGACATAAAAAAGAGAAAAGTTCTCAGACTGCTTCTTGAATTTGTGAAGAACTTTCTGAGAAATCAACGCATCATGATCACAATCAATGATTATACAACGATGAAATGCAGCATGAATGTTGACATATTACAAGATTCTTTGCTATCATTAATATTATATCTGTTTTACAACGTGAACTTGCTAGAAGCATTTAATGACATCAAATTAAGAACAAACTTCATGAGTTTCATAAATGACATTAATATTTTAACATATGAAAAGTTCATGAAGCGTAACTGCAAAGTTCTTAGCAAGATTTATGATAGATGTGAACAGTGATCAAAAACGCATGACATCAAGTTTTCAAAGACAAAGCATAAGTTAATTCACTTTACAAGAATTTTTAAGTGATTCAATATAAATGTTAATGTAAAGCTGATGAAACATCAGATTGACTTGAAATCAGATATCAGAATTTTAAGAGTTCAACTGAACTTCAAGCTGAAATAAGCGATTTACATGCATCATGTTGAAGTAAAACTAGTGATTAGACAAAAAATCATGCAGACAATCATTAAGTTTACTTGAGATTCATTAATGATGACGAGAAAGCAAATATACTTCGCGATGACGCGCTCTCTGCTTAGTCACAAAGTTGTCATATGATACATGTCACAGAGAATGAAGAATCATTGAAAAGATCTGAACATTAAGCTGAAATCAGTACAAGAAAAAGCATTGCAACAAATCATTGATGTTTATCATGCAACATCAACAGAGACTTTACAGATAGAAACAAACACAGCATTGATAGATATTCATTTATAAAAGCTGATATAAAAGTCAATAATGAACATGAACTTTCGAAAATCAGATGAAGTTATTAAGATGATGATGCATTGAATTTGCAACAACTTGATACTCAAAAGAAATTGAAAATCAAAGCTGCATAAAACATCTTTGCAGCTGAAGTAAAAGTGAATGAAAGAAACACTTGAATAAACAAAAATGAAGCAAAGTCATTTTTACATGATGACTTTCTGATCAAAGTCATCGAAAGTAGTTATAATTGCAAACAAGAAAATGTCAATAAGTTAACATTGTCTTGATATATTCATATTAAAGCAAAGAGTTTACTTGAATGATAGCAACAGTAAAGAGAATGTTATGATGATTGCAATGAGAATTAACTGAGAGTTAAATAAAAGATTGAAAGAATTGACTTTAATCATCACTCATCATGAAGAACTGAAAGAATTGATTGCAAAGACAAAACATCTTGCAAACGTAGTGACAAAGAATTGAAAGTATCATGAAAAGATATACAAAGTATACAGTGATAATCAGACTTCTCTGAAAACAGTGAAAGTTATGATATCAACAAAAAATCAGACACGTCTGCAACAAGTTCAAATTGCACATGAGAACATTCAATCTTAAGAAGTCATGCTGAAGCTACATTGAGTGATGAAACATGCAGAAGTACTTAAAAATGAAGTGATAAACAAGATAATTAATGATGCACATGATTTGTCTTTATTGCTAACTGAGCATTAATGCACTGAAGTGATAACAAGATTGATGCTCATACAGAAACAGATCAAACAAACATGAAGAATAATCTGAAAAGAGAGATTTAATGCAGCTCATTTTTGATATCTGACATCAAAGATGACACATCAACATCTGTAACTGCACAAGAATCATGTAAAGTCTTACAACGCATTATTGACACAGCTATGCATGAGAAAAATTGACTTCAATTAATTTCTACATGAGAGATGAGTATTCAATGTTGCTATGACAATGTGCAAGTATGACAAAGAAGAGAACATCACGAACTTGAGAAAGCTTTTAGAAATCGTGAGCGCAGCGACAATAATTATTCAAATAATACTTTCAATGAGTATATTGAATCAATTTCAAGCTGTGACATCATTGAAGAATCAAATGAAAGAGAGAAAAAATAGAAAAGAAATAAATTTATAAAGTTCTTGCATTGAAAACAGTTATAGTATAAAGCACAGAAAGAAGTGATTTTTGATGCGAAAAGAGTGCTACGCTAGCGCAGCGTTCGCTACAGTATATAAAATCTCACATATATTCATAATGAGTGTTGAATCAAGTAAGAATTAAAAAAAATTACTTTAATGTAATAAACTGCAAAAGAAACAAAAGTTAACAACTATTTGATCAGAAATTAAGACTTTGCAAGTCATTAAAACAATGAAGAAAAGTTATTCAACTTTCATTTGAATTTTCATTTCAATTTTCATTAAAAACTTAAATAATTTATGCATCATCTTTATAATGTTAATGAGAATGAAATAAAATTATCATAAGATCATCTTGCAGAAGTAAAGACTTTCAATGCTTTTAAAGAAGTATCATGATAAAATCATAAAAAAACATAAAGAGTGAATTCATGATCTTGAAATTATCATGATGAATTGACATATAAAAGTTAAATCAAAGACTAAAATCAGAAACTAAGTTGAAAATCAGATCTGAGTTAACTTTGAAACTTTATAACTTTGTTAAAACATCATTTAAATCACATCATATCTTCAACTTAATATATCATGAATTATGTTGTGTTTGACTTGACAATGCTTGACAAACTCTTTATAGTTAATCAATTTTTTCAAGTTATTGAAAGTTTCTTGATAATTAACTTTATCATAATATATACTCATTCTGTGTCTGTTTAAAATATTACATTGTCATATCATTCTTATAAATTTCATTTATTCATTTAGTAGAATTTTTTTTTATTCTTACTTGATTCAACACTCATTATGAGTTTATGCAAAATTCTATATACTGTATCGAGCGCTGCGCTAGCGCAGCGCTCTTTTCACATCAAAAAATCGCTTCTTTCTGCGCTTTATACTATAACTGTTTTCAATGCAAGAACTTTATAAGTTTATTTCTTTTTTATTTCTTCTTTCTTTCATTTGATTCTTCAATGACGTCACAGCTTGAAATTGATTCAGTATGCTTGTTGAAAATATTATTTAAATGATCATTGTCGCTGCGCTCATGATTTTTAAGAGCTTTCTCAAGTTCGTGATGTTCTTTTCTCATTGCATTGCTTTTTATTCTACTTTTCATCTGAAACATGTTAATAGAATGTGCTTAATCGACATTTGATCTTTGTTGCACTTGCACGTCATTGTAGCAACATCAAGTACTCATCTCTCATGTAGAAATTAATTGAAGTCAATTTTTCTCATGCGTAGCTACATCAATAATGTGTCTATCAAAAATATGTTGTATACATTGCATGCAACATACATAAAACACAATCTTTATGCTGATTTTTCTCTTAGACTCAAGAGATTACTCAAAGAGTTTTCTTGTGACAAATTCACAGTTCAAGATGAACAAAATTTCTCACTGCTTAAATTTCAACAGTTTACTTTTTAAGCATGAGTTGCAAACATTTCATCTGCAATATACATGCATATTGCAGTTGATTTCTTCTTTAATCACATTGACATGTGCTACTGTTCTTTCAAGTTATACAGATGATGTCTTCAACTAAAGATTGATTCTATTATCAAGACATTCAAGAGTCAAAACTCAGTGAAGAGATGAAATTCTCAAGATCAACAGTTATCATCATTGTATATCATGTTTTGCAGATGCTCACTTCGCTGATAAGATATGCAACTCATCTGTTTCATGTTATCTGTAAAGATCTTTCTCATGCAAATTGATTGTATTTTGCAAAAATGTTTGTATGTTACACTTTTAATCAAACAGCATAGTTCAATCATTCTTTATTAATTCACTTGTGTTTCTCTTCTTTTAACGAAGTTTTCTCATCAACATATCACTCACATATAAAATGTCTGTGTTTGAACGTTTGTTAAACGATATTAACAAGATTCTTGAGTTTGCTCATGTTAAACTTAATAAGTCTTGTGAGTTGCTTATATCATAGTAACAAATACGCAGTCTTAACAAGATTTATACATAGTTAGCATGTAAATTTAAAAAATGTTCATGATTCAAGTTTTTTCTGCTAATTACTCTCAACAAATTAAACGCGAGAGTGTTCTGTCTCAATTCTCATTATTACAATGATGAGATACTGAATTAAATGATTTTCATAAGTGATTTCTCTCATAGTTCTGCGTTCTATTTAACTTTCTCATCTGCGTATAGATTGCTTGTAGCATGCGCATTGAGATTATTAAAGTCTGTGTGATTGCAAAAACTCTGCATGCAATCAACATACAACACTTCATCATCATGCAGCATCTTGATGTCATTTAAACTTTTGATAATTTCTAGACTTTACTGTAGCTAGACAGTAGATTTGTAGTCAGCATCGCATACGAATGAGTTTCATTGCTGATCTCATTTAGTAAATTTAATTATTACAGTTTTAATTATTTCAAACTCTTCTTAGAAATGATGATTCAATATTCAAGCATGATAACAGTAACATGATTGCAACAAAGTTGCAATAAGATCATTTTATAAAAGTGAAGATTCTCAATATTCTTGAAGAAGTATCATGATAAAATCATAAGAAAACATAGAAAATGAATTTATGATGTCAAAATCTTATTTCAAAATACTTCTTGATATTTTGAAAGAAATGAGAAAAAGTTTTTGTATTGCATGATTTATCTCAAGAGTGAATCAAAGAAGCTTTAATTCAATCATGAAGAAACTATGTTTGCAACTCAGCAAATGTGATTCAATTTTATCAATTTTCTTCTCAATTTAATTAAAGACTTGATGAATCAAGACATAAACATGACTCAGTAATATATAAATGCATTGTAACACTTGAATCAAATAATATAAACATTTGCAGTTTATTTGAGCATTTTGAAACATCAACTTTTTTTAATTCTTACTTGATTCAACATTCATTATGAGTTTATGCAAGATTTTATATACTGTAGCGAGCGTTGCGCTAGCGCAGCATTCTTTTCACATCAAAAATCACTTCTTTCTGCACTTTATACTATAACTGTTCTCAATGCAAGAACTCTATGAGTCTATTTCTTTTCTATTTTCTCTCTCTTTCATTTGTTTCTTTAATGATGTCACAGCTTGAAATTGATTCAATATGTTCATTGAGAGTATCATTTGTATGATCATCATTGCTGCGCTCACAATTTCTAAAAGCTTTCTCAAGTTCGTGATGTTCTCTTCTCATTGCATTGCTTTTCATTCTACTTTTCATCTGAAACATGTTAATAAAATGTGCTTGATCGACATTTGATCTTTGTTGCACTTGCATGTTGTCGTAGTAACATCAAGTACTCATCTTTCATTTAGAAATTGATTGAAGTTAATTTTTCTCATGCATAGCTGCGTCAATAACGCGCTGTGAGACTTCACACAACTCTTGTGTAGTTGCAGATGTTAATGTATTATCTTTGATGTCAGATATTAAAAATGAGCTGCGTTGAATTTCTCTTTTCAGACTATTCTTCATGTTTATCTGATCTGTTTCTGTATGAGCATCAGTCTCATCATCACTTCAGTGCATTAACACTCAGTCAGCAATAGAGACAAATCATGTGCATCATCAATCATCTTGTTCATTGCTTCATTTTCAAGTACTTCTGCATGTCTCGTCATTTAATGTAGCTTCAGCATGACTTCTTAAGATTGAATGCTCTCATGCATGATCTGAACTTGTTGCAAACGTGTCTAATCTTTTGTTGATATCATAGCTTTCACTGTTTTCAGAAAAGTCTGACTATCACTGTATACTTTGTATATCTTTTTATGACACTCTTGATTCACTGTCACTACATCTGCAAGATGTTTCATTCTTGCAACTAATTCTTTCAGCTCATCATGATAAGTGATGATTAAAGTCAATCTCTTCAATCTTTTATCTAGCTTTCAGTTCATTCTCATTGCAATCGCTGTAACATTGTCTTTGCTGTCATTATCATTTGAGTAAACTCTTTGCTTCAACGTGAATGTGTCGAGATTGTGTTGTTTTATTGACATTTTCTTGTTTGCAACTATAACTATCTTCAATGACTTTGATCAGAAAATCATTGTGTAAAAATGACTTTGATTCATCTTCATTTACTCAAGTGTTTCTTTCATTCACTTTCACTTCAGCTGTAGAAATGTCTTACGCAGCTTTGATTTTCGATTTCTTTTGAATGTCAAGTCATTGCAAATTCAACTCACTATTGTCTCGATAACTTCGTCTGATTTTCAAGAGTTCATGTTTGTTATTGATCTTTGTATCAACTTTCATAAGTGAATATTTATCAACGTCATGTTTATTTTCATCTGTAAAGTTTCTGTTGATGTTGCATGATAAATGTTGATGATTTGTTGCAATGCTCTTTCTTACATTGATTTCAGCTTAATGTTTAAACTCTTTCGATGATCTTTCATTCTCTGTGATGTATATCATATGATGACTTCGTGACTAAGCAGAGAACGCATCATCGCAAAGTATATTTGTTTACTCATCATTATTGATGAGTCTCAAGTAGATTTAATGATTGTCTGCATGATCTTTTGTTTAATCACTAGTTTTGCTTCGACATGATGCATGTAAATCACTCATTTCAGCTTGAAGTTCAGTTGAACTCTCAAGACTCTGATATTTGATTTCAAGTTAATCTGATGTTTCATCAGCTTTATGTTGATGTTCATATTAAATCACTTAAAGATTTTTATAAAGTGAATCAGCTTATGCTTTGTCTTTGAAAACTTGATGTTGTACATTTTTGATCACTGTTTGCATCTATCATAGATTTCGCTAAGAACTTTGCAGTTGCACTTCATGAACTTCTTGTATATTAAGATATTGACATCATTTACAAAATCTGTGAAGCTTGTTCTCAGTCTGATGTCATCACATACTTTTAGCAAGTTCACGTTGTAAAACAAATATAATATTGATGACAGCAAAAAGTCTTATAATATGTCAATGTTTACGTTGTGTTTCATCATTGTGTAGTCATTGATTGTGATCATGATGCATCAATTTCTCAGAAAGTTCTTCACAAATTTGAGAAGCAGTCTGAGAACTCTTCTCTTTTTCATGTCATGCAAGAGTTTGCTATGTGTTACATTGTTAAACGTATTCTTCTCATTTAGACTCAGCAATGAGACTACTCTTCTTCTTGTGTCACTTCATACAATGTGTATCTTTTCTGTAATCAGTTGCAAAGTCATATCTGTTGATCTGTATTTGCAAGCTTTCATCTGAGTGTTTAATATTGAGTTGCATGTCTCTACAACGTTTTGCAGACGTTCAAATATGATGAACTTCAGTACTTTGCTCAGTGTGTCAAGTAACACAATTAATTTATATATCTTTGCATTGAAGTAATCTTTCTTGTCTGACTTTTGCATCATTATTGTAATTGCGCTCTTGAACTGAGTTGACTATATTCTTTTCTATAAACATTTTTCAAAGAAAGAGCATATTTGTTTTGACGTGCTGTCAACAAGTCTGTGCATTATTCTATTTATATATTTCGTGTATTTCAATGTTTTGTCAGATGTTGCTTTGTAGATGACTCTCTTAATCTTACAATGCATCAGTGAAACATCATTTTCAATTGAGAGTGAGTACTTGAAGTCTATTGTGTTCAGCATGAAAATCTTTGAAAATGATGAGAAGTGAGTCTGAAACATCATCTTCACTTTATTTTGCACTATTGTGATAATGTTAAAGCATTCTGACTTGATCAGAGAGAAAATTGTCGCTTGAGTTAATGTGTTTGCAATTGCATTTCTTGCTCATTTCGCAGTTTTGAACAGTTCTCTCGAGAATTGTTCAACGTTCTGCATGATCTCTTGATATTTACTGCGTTTCTGTTTTCTGATGATCTTGCTCTTCTTATCACATGCTTGAATGTACTCTGTTCAGTCATCAACAATTCAACAACTTCTTCTTGTTTGTCACATGCTCTTGATGATCTTTATACACTTTTTCGTTCATTCTGCTTTGATCATTTCATGTGATCTTGCTCAGAGAGTGAAAATCTCGATGATCTTCTTCAATGCATTCAGCAGTTGCTTAGTGTACTCATTTATGCATCAATGTCTCGTCTCATGATTCAACAATGATTTCAACATTTGTTCTTTTAAAGTATTAATGAACTTCTCTTCATTCATTGTCTTTCAGTTACAATGTGATTTTCATGCTGATTCTTTGCAGACTCTGAAATCTATAATTGTCTGTATCAACAAATGATTTAAGAAGTTTTTCATTTTTTCGTCAATTTCACATCATATTAATTGATTTATAATGTCATCTGTCGTGAAAATCATATTTATTGTCATTTGAGATCTTTAATAATTTCTCGTAATCATGTTTTAAGACAGCATCAACGATGCATCAACATTTGTGATTATTTCAATTAAATCATTTGACAATAAATGCTGTCTTGAATAAAATAATTCTTCTCATGTGAGATGATGCAGATTGAAGTCTTTTACAAGAATGCATTCTTTTGACATGTGTAGCATCTTTTCGATGTTTGAAAGACTTTCTTTTTCATGAATGACTTCGTAATCTCTGAGTGACAAATTGTATGCTTCATGAATGTGTATAACTTTCTGAGTTGTTTGTGTGTTGTTTGTTAATGTCTGTAACGTAATTGTGTTTACATCTTTGAAGTGTCATGTTGAGTGTCAGATGTTGCTGTCAATTCTCTTGTTTATGTAAAAACAGATTTTATTCTCATTATTCTTCAGTGTGAAGTCAACAGTTGCTGAACAGTACGCTCTGAAATTCTCATTAAATCATCAGAATTCTTGAAGAATCAAAATGTCATAATTCTTTATTTTTTTCTCATGTAGTAATGCTATCATCATCTTTTCTCTGAACTTGTGAACGTTGTACTGTAGTATTCAAAGCTTCTTTTGCTGAAACATTAAAGTTCACATTCAAGACTGTTTGATGTTTTTTTGAGTATTTGCAATGTGCTTACTTCTCTTGTAAAATCTTCAAAAGAAAATGATATTGAAATTGATGTAATTGATGTTGACTTCAACTCATTTGTTTTTGACTTCTTGACTAAATGATTCAATATAGTGTTTTTGAATGTGATGATCACGCTGAGCAGATGACTTTCATTTGTTGAGCATCTCTGTTTTCTCTTCAAATCATTGTCTATCAACGATTTCAGACTGATAGATGTCTCTGTGATCATCTTCAACATCATCACTTTGAGTTTTTTCTGCTTTTGTACAACGTGATATAGAGATCTGTGTTTCATGACTCTCTTTATTCTCTCTTTTTCAACCTGTTGTTTATGATATTGAGAGTCAAAGACTCTGTATATGTCTCAACACGTCTCACATTTTCACATGTCTCAAGTCTGTTTATGAGAACAGTGCTTCAAGCGATGATCTAACGTGCAGTAAATGCATCTTTACTTGTTTCTGCATTCATATGTTTTATGATCATAGTCTTGACACTTTAGACATTGATGTGTTCTACAATTCAAATCATAGAACTGCGTGATTTTTATGTCATGAAATTGACATATCTTCTCATCAATTAGCTTGTTCATCATCTCAGCGCTGACTATGCATATCATCAGTGAGATGTATCTCTTCTGTTCACTATTCTTTGTCAGTCACTCGACTTTCTTAATCATTATCTTTGAATGTATGTCTTTGTTGATCTTGATGAGCACTTTCATTCTCTTCTTCTTTATGTCTTTAGACATTTCTTCAACTTTAATTTCATGTATCACTATTTTGAAACTAACTTCATGCAGACTTGCATTTGATGAAATCTCTTTGATTCAAAAATTGTTTTTCTTCAATATTCTTTTGCTGTCTTTTGTCTTGACTTGAAATATCAATAAATTTGATCATCTCTTCATAGTTTCTATGTTCTTGCGTGTCAATAATGTCTCGTCAACGTCAATCTTTCTTGCTCATCTCACTATGTTTTCTGTTGTTGTCATCATGATTTTCTTGATTTTCTCTTCTTCTTTAACGAAGATTTTAATCTCGAATTTCTTGTAATAATTTTGCACTGACGACGCAACATCGACGTTGAGAACAAGATGACTTTCAAACGACATCGTTGACTTTTTGTTCGCTCTCTTCACTCAGTTGTCAATGCATTTTTTCTTCTTCGCGAACTTTTTTTTGAGTTTACTCATTATCTTTTTCAATCTCTTCAGCTGATTCTTCATGCATTGATTGACAGTCAACGCAGCGACGTGTTGACGCGTCAGCTTTTCTATCATCTTTGTCAATTTTCTCATCTTTCTTCAGAGCATCAGCTCGTTGTTTCTACATTTGTTGAGCTCATAAAGTACTTGCAGCTTGTTCAATTTCTCATGTATATTCTTCGTCTTGATTGAATTTTTCTGCAAGATAGCGATAATTGCTTCTCACTCACTCATCGACATCATGTCAACAACGCTTCTCATCTGTTTCTGACGATCAGAATAAAGCGCAAGCATCATGTCGATGATGTGCTCTGTCTCTAAATAGTTTAAGTAATTTGTTTTCGTTCTTAAAACAAGATCTCGATTATTCTACAATTAATTCAACAAAATGCTGAAAATATCAAAAAGAAAATCAATGCAAAGCAAATAACAAAGAGTTCACAAATCTTGCAAAAGATGCAGAGTTTGCAAACATTGCAAGTTATGCAAAATTCGCAAAAATCAACGCAGAAGCTCACATATGCGCAAAAAGCAACTTAAGTCACAAGCGCAAATGCAAATGCAAATGTGAATGCAAATGCAGGTGAATGAAATCTGATCACAAAGAAATTCTCGTCAAAATCACAAGAAATATCGTATAATGAAAGAAGACTTATTTACAATCTTAAAAATGAGAACTGAACTTTAAAGACGATGAAAATGCAAGATTTAATGATTTTTTTATTTCTTTATTAAGTGCATGCAGTTTATGACTATGACACTGTCTAAACGCTGTTTTTTTTCTTTTCTTTTCTTCATTAAGTGCATGCAGTCTATGACTATGACACTATCTAGACGCTGTGTGTATGCTAAATTACATGTAATCTAGTCATAATCACTGCTGTATATCTTCTCATTGAACAGTCACATTGATAGAGTGCACATACGAGCGCATGAACTGTTTATATAATCAAGTGATCACATAAACAACTCAAAATTGTGAAAGCTGATCACTTTGATGTAAGCTTTCGACTTGTCTGTATGATCATCAAGCTAAGCGAGCTAGATGAGCTTTGATCTATGTAGAGAAAAGCTGATCACTTTGACGTGAGCTTTCAAGTTCGCTGTATGATCACTCAGCTGAACAAACTAGATGAGCTTTGATCTATGTATTTGCAACGCATGTAAATCGATCAGAAAATCGAAATTAATCGATTTACTGCGTTGCATTGATGTGTATATGTGCAAAAGTTGAGTCGTGCCTTTGCAATGACTGTGTGATTGTCGTATATTAGTTGCAGCGCGTGCGCAAAGACGTTGCTGTCATTCTGTGTATATGAGCAAAGACTGTGTTGTGTCTTTGCAGTGTATGTGATTGCGATGCATGTACATCAATCTGATAAAGCGAAAAATCGATCGATTTACTGCATCATATGAGCATGTAAATGTGCAAAAGCTGAGTCGTGTCTTCGCAGTGTATATGTGTGTGATGTATATGAGTTGCAGCATGTGCGCAAAGACGTTGCTGTCGTTCTGTGTATATGAGCAAAGACTGTGTCGTGTCTTTGCAGTGTATGTGATTGCGATGCATGTACATTGATCTGATAAAGCGAAAAATCGATTGATTTACTGCATCACATGAGCGTGTAGATGTGCAAAAGCTGAGTCGTGTCTTTGCAGTGTATGTATGTGTGATGTATATGAGTTGCAGCATGTGCGCAAAGACGTTGCTGTTGTTCTGTGTATATGAGCAAAGACTGTGTCATGTCTTCGCAATGTATGTGATTGCGATGCATGTAAATCGATCTGATAATGCGAAAAATCGATCAATTTACTGCATTTTGCAAGCGTGTAGATGTGCAAAAGCTGAGTCATGTCTTCGCAATGTATGTGTGTGTGATGTATATGAGTTGCAACGCATGCGCAAAGACGTTGCTGTTGTTCTGTGTATGTGAGCAAAGACTGTGTCATGTCTTTGCAGTGTATGTATTTGCAACGCATGTAAATCAATCAGAAAATCGAAATTGATCAATTTGCTGCGTTGCACAGATGTGTATGTGCGCAAAAGCTGAGTCGTGCCTTCGCAGTATATATGTATATGTCATATATGAGTTGCAGCATGTATGCAAAGACGTTGCTGTTCTTCTGTGTATGTGCAAGCTTCAATGCATTGACGATTGCGTTGTTATTGTCTCGCTTTTCGACTGTGTGTGAGCTCAACATGTGAATAAAGCGCTGTTACTACTCTGTCAATGTTGATGAGATTGTTCAGCTCTTCTGACAAGCATAGCTTGCAGAAGATTCGTAGTCAGCATCTTGTACAGGTAAATCTCGTTGTTGATTGATGCGTCAATATACATCATTATGTTTTTCGTCTTTTTGATAATTCTTTCTAATTTTCTATAGTGTGTATTAATCGTATCATCAGTTTTGTCTTTTGCAAATTCGGTTTGAAGTTTTGCTAAATGCTCAATTTCTTGATCTCACGATTTCTTGAAGTGAGAAATTTCGATTTCTTTTATTGAATTCAATGTTTTTTGCACTTTGTTCAATATTTGATATATTTGCGTGAGTCTGTCTTTGCACTTCTTGACTTTTCAAGATAAATTCGCCTTTATCTCGTTTCAGTTCAGGTATTTTGATGCATTCAGATCTAGATTCAATTCAATAGAGTATTAAGATGAGTATGAAATAAATGTTCTTTTTCTGATAAAGTGTTTTTTCGATAATTTAACTATTCAAATTGCATAGTTCTTGCACTTTTGATTTAATTGCATCTTCATTGACGAGATTTCAACTTCTATTTGCATAGCATTTATCAATGATGTTTGAAATGCACTCAGAATTTTTCGTAATGCAGCGTTTTGCAGTTTGCGAAATTTGACTAAGTAGCTTTTTTGATTATTTCACCATATTTCGACGTTATAATCGCTAATAGACGTGATGCATGTCAGATATAACTGCTTTTCTAATTTGACATTTAGTCTTCACTCGCTATTCATTAATCTAAACAACGAGTGTAGCGTTCTTGTGACTGTTGCAATTTTCGTTTGCACATGAACTTTGAAGTTGAGCTTTCAATTCAGTCAAACTTCTAGTCATTGTACGCATGTTTTTGATTTTATGATCATGTTATTGAGTAAAATAATCATTTGATTGAGTGTTATCTTGTGACTTTCAAAGTGTATCAATTCAGATTTCAAGTTATCGAATTGCACTGCGTTGTTCTCAGCTCATGTAAAAGCAATTTTTGCTGCGTTTTTCAGTATTTTCACATTCTTGTCAATATTTCTTCCCTCAACGTATAGCGTCACGTCGTCAATATAGCTGAATGACTGTAAATTTTCGAACTTTGCGCGAATCTTTGAAAACAAGTATTGAATATGTATTAGAAATAAAATGAGTGAGATAAATAAGTCTTGTGATATTTCTGTGCTTACTTTCTTTAGTTTCTGACGTTCGTCGTCAAATGCTAAGTCAATAACTCAATTTTGTAAGAAGCATTTTATTCAATTGATTAAATTGATCAATATTTTCAATTTAATTAATATTTTGATCAGCTGTTTTAATGCAACATGGTCAAAAACTTCTTTGACATCTAGAAGTAGACAGATAAGCGTGTTTTCTCAACTTTTCGTCATTTGCGCATCATGTACTAGGTTTAGTACTGCGTTTATAGCTGATCTTTGTTTTTTGTCTTTCATTTGATCAAAATTCAGCAGCTTATCATTAATTTCAGCTGTGTAAGACAGTTGCACTGCTATTATTTTTTCTGCTACTTTGTCTAAACAGTTTAGCAGCGTAATAATTCTGTATGTCTTCGAAATTGAATAATTCGACTTGTCTGATTTTTTTAGAATAATACTCATGCCTTCGCGTCATATCTTCGAATAATAGTCGTTTTCAATCAAATCTGAGTACACTAAATTGAAGATTTTCAATATAGTTTTGTACGCTCGCTATATGATTGCGAATGACATATCGTCTGATTCAAGTGCTTTTCTAAATGCTGAGAAGTTAATAGCGTGCTTGATTTTCTCTTCGATAACTCTTGATCACTGCATACTTTCGTTCGATAGTAATTCTTCATTGATTTGAATTTTCGAAGATGATGAGTACATTGCTTTTAGAAATGCCTCGCACTTTTCATTGAATTCAATTTTCAATTCTTTTTGCGAGTTTTGTATCGAGGGTAGCTTTTCGATTAGACGTGATTTAGTGAATCTGTATGCCTGAAACACTTCTTTCTCTTCAACGTTGTTCAAAAAATTGGTTCAGAATTGGTTTTTGATCAGCTTTATTGCATCATGATACGAATTTCACATTTGCACTATCTTTGTCTATGCATCATCATTTCTGCATCTTTTTCAGGTTTGCTTTTTTGACAACAACGTCTTTTGCATTTCAATGAACTCATTGTTTCATCAAGATTTTGATTTTGCGCATATTCGCTGTTTAAATACGAATAATTTCACTGTATTCTTGATGCATTCAGTCAAATAAATGACTTTTACTTCTAAACTCGTGATTCTTTGCATCTTGATAATCATTTTGTCTTTCGTCTTTTGCAAATGCTCATCAAAGTTTTTTCAGTCAACTTTTTGCAAATTGTATGATGCATTCAACGATTTTTCGATCAACTTCATCTTTTTCATAACTATTGTAAATAAAATTACTTCATGATTGAATTCTGTGTTTACATTCTTGTCTATATGTTAATTCTTGATGTGATTGCACATATTCTTTGATGCAAATGCTAAATCAAGTATCGAGTTTGACTAACTTGAATAGCTGTGATATGTGTTTATATTAGAAGTGTTAATCAGATTGCACTTATATAAATTTACTCACTTTATTTTCTGCTTTCGTTCTAATAAAGTTTGAAATTTTTGCGTTTCTTCAGCTATGATGTGCATTAAAGTCTTCGACGTTAATAACTTTTTGCTCAGAATTTAGCATAACTTTTGCTAATTCTCGCTCAATCATGTATAATTGCTCATCATCTGCATTTTGTGACTTTTCGTTGTAAATATTCAACAATAAAATTTCTCTCTGAATTTTATTGTTCACTATTGATATTGCTTGCATATCTTCGCTATTGACTATGTCTGATCTTGATGTGCATGTAAATTTCTTTGCGTTTTTCGCAACAAATATCAGTACTCTGACATGAGTATTCTGAACATTTGATTTGATGCAGATAAACGACGAATGCGAAATTGTTATATTCTCGTCTCTCATTCATGATTCTTGTAGTATAACAATATCTGTCTTGTTTTTCGCAAATTTCATGCATGCATGCATAATTTGCGTTGACCTTGCGCAATTGTGCTGTAGAATTCAAATATTCAACGTGTTTGCAAAGCTTTTGTTATTTGCGTTGTTTTGTGACATTTCGAATGCAATACTCATTACAATTTCGTGACTAAATAATCTTTTTATGAGCTAATAGACTGAGTTATCTGATACATTTCACACATTACGTTGTTTGCAAAGTGCGCATTTTAACAGTTGCAGCATCTAGAAATTGTGTGATTGCATGATTACTTGTCTTTGCACGTAGATAATTAACATTTATGATTTCAGATAAGATGATTTCGCTCGCAGTACAAGCATCTTGATGATCTGTTACATTTGTTCTATAAATGTTCAAAGATTTAACATTTTTGACATTGATTATTTGATCGATAGTTTCTATATTCAACTGTTTAATATGTTGATTCTGCAGCTAAGAGTCATTTTTTCAAATGTCTTTGTGCTTCTGTCTCGATTTTGAAAGCTAAAATTATCGATGCGTGTTTATTTCGTGATCGATTTTCGCTCTTTGATAATCATATAAAGTTGATTATTAGTTTCAATTTGAGATTGTACGACTCTAACTCAGTCTTTAGATTTTTCATTTCGATTTTCGTGTTGAAAATGTCGATTTTCAAACTGTGTATAATTATTTTGTGTCATTTCTCGTCTTTCTTAATGCTTTTAACATCAAAAACATGCTCTCATATTGCTCTTTGCATTAGTGATCGACAACGAGATTTACCTGTATGAGATGCTGATCACGAATCTTCTGCAAGCTATGCTTGTCAGAAGAGCTGAACAATCTCATCAACATTGACAGAGCAGTAACAGCGCTTTACTTACGCGTTGAGCTCACACACAGTCGAAAAGCGAGGCAATAACAACGCAGTCGTTGACGCGTTGAAGCTTGCACATACACAGAAGAACAGCAATGTCTTTGCATACATGCTGTGATTCACATACGACATATACACACATACTGCAAAGGCACGACTCAGCTTTTGCGCATATACAGACAGACGTGATGCAGTAAATCGATCGATTTTCCGCATTTTCAGGCCGATTTACACGCAGCGCAATCACACACAGGGCAGTAACAGCGCTTTATTCACACGTTGAGCTCATATACGACATACACACACATACTGCGAAGGCATGATTTAGCTTTTGCGCATCTACAGACTTGCGTGATGCAGTAAATCAATCGGTTTTTCACTTTATCAGGTCGATTTACATGCATCGCAATCACATACACTGCAAAGACATGACACAGTCTTTGCTCATATACACAGAACAACAGCAACGTCTTTGCGCACGCGCTGCAACTAATATACGACATTCATACAGTTACTGCGAAAGCACGACTCAGCTTTTGCACACATACACATCTGTGCAACGCAGTAAATCGATCGATTTTCGATTTTCTGATTGATTTACATACATTGCAAATACAGAGATCAAAACTCATCTAGCTCGCTTAGCTTAATGATCATACAGCGAACTCGAAAGCTCACGTCAAAGTGATCAGCTTTCATTTACATAGATCAAAGCTCATCTAGCTCGCGTAGCTTGATGATCATACAGACAAGTTGAAAGCTCATGTTAAAGTGATCAGCTTTCACAATCTTGAATTGTCTATATGATCACTTGATTATATAAACAGCTCACGCGCTCGTTTGCGCAAACTATCGATGTGATTGATCAATGAGAAGATACACTGCAACGATTTTGACTAGATTACATGTAATTTAACATATACATAGCGTCTAAATAGTGTCATAGTCATACTGCATGCACTTAATGAAGAAAAAAAAAATCTTTGCATTAGTAAGATGTCTGCAATGTATTTTTTCAAGATCATCAGAACAATGTTGTTTCTCTTTTGCATTTTGACTATCATGATGACTATTAGATCGATTTTCGCCTTTTTCAATGCATTATTCATTGAATCTCTCATTTTCATCGTCTTTAAAGTTCAGTTCTCATTTTTGAGATTAACAATGAGTTTTCTTTTACAATATGATATTTCTTGTGATTTTGACGAGAATCTCTTGATGATCAGATTTCATTCGCCTGCATTTGCATTTGCATTTGCGCTTGTGACTTGAGCTGCTTTTTGCGCATATGTGAGCTTCTGCGTTGATTTTTGCGAATTTTGCATGACTTGCGTCGTTTGCAAAATCTGCGTCTTCTGCAAGATTTGTGAATTCTCTGTCATTTGCTTTGCGTTGATTTTCTTTTTGATGTTTTCAACATTTTGTTGAATCAATTGTAGAATGATCTTCAGTTTGTTGTTTATTTGACTTTGAAGTCGATCAATTTGCTTCTGAATCGAGTTTTCTATGCTTTTGTTGCATGCTCTTCAAATGTAGATTAAGCTATGACTTATAATCTCTTTCTGTTCTGATATTGCTTGTCTTAGCTGATTGACTGCAAATTCAATTCTTTCGCGCAGTTTCTTTATCTGCATCTCTTTAGAGATGACATCGTAGCACTTGCTAGTACTAACTTCGATGCTAACTTCTTTTTGCGAACTTTTCATCGCTTTTCGCTTTTTCATTCCTTTGAATTTCACAATCGCTTATGTTTGCTCTTTTTGCTGCGAATTCACATTTCGCAGATTGATTGTATTCTTGTCGTTGTGTGCATTTGCATGTGAATTTAGCATCAATGCATCAAGTGAACTAAACATGTATTGCGTTTTTCTATTTGCTGATGTGAGCAATTTTTGTTGACTGCAAAATAAATCAACAATGTTGTTTTGCAGTTGTTTGCTTGTTAATGAACTCATGCTAAGTTCATCTCATAGATCTGTTTCAATCTCTAATGTTGACTTTTTAATTTCTATCGTTGACATTTTGAGTTCTGACACTGAGCTATTGCTTCTGCTAAGTTTCGCGTTACTATTCGCGAAACGAGGCGAGAAAGAGTGCATAAAGCGACTCTTTATATTTCTTTTCATAGAGAGTTTTTTCGAGTTTCAAGCTTTGAGCTTCTAGAAAATTCACTTGACACTTCTTAAATATCTCTTTAATCTCTTACTCAGAGCGTTTCACGTAGACAGTAACTTTAGTGTAGAGATTTCTCAATTTCTATCTTGAAACCTGCAATAAATCGTCTTTTATTATCAACTTATGTCAGATGAAAATGATATAAATTTAGTTTGCAAAAGTCTAGATTACTCTTTTGATAAAAGATGCTTAACACAATTGCTTTATATTTCATGTATTGAAGTAGTTGCATTATCTCGCTCAGAATAGTAATGATTGATCTCGACTTATTGTCTTATGCATCAAGAAAAGATAAAACAGATAGTGATTTGATAAGAAATGCTGTACTTCTCTGAAACAACGTTGTTCTCTGTGCAATCTTCAAGCACAAAAGAGTTCGATTTCGATTTTTGCATCAGTACGCAGTCTTCTGTGCTGTTCTGAAGTTAATTGATGACTTGTTCTTTTCGTGTGAGTTTGCTCTTTGATTTATCAATCAAATTACTGTCTGAATTGATGATTCTTTCTTCTTCATTGATGAACTCTCGTTTCATCGCTGATTTTGGTCTGCGTGAGCGCGAAAATTTTCGATTTTCGATTTTCGATTTTTGACTTGCGACGCAGTCATCTGTGAAGTTATTGAGTCGAATAAGAGCTTGTTTTGATCATACAATTGTGCTCTATAACTTGTCAATCGATTTAATATATCATATGCTTCGATAAATCGCTGTTGTCAATGTCTTCTTTTTTCACTTCTGTGTTTTTGAGCTGAGCTTTTTCCTTAAGCTTTATCTGCTCTGCTTTATAATGTCTGCAGTTCAGCAGTAAATACTTCGACGTTTGTCTTGCATTGCATATTTCATAACATTTGTTCGAATTATTCTCTGATAATCAATGCAAATAGCTTTTGAAATAGTCATGTTTTATTTTCAGCTGAATAAAGGTTGAAAACGTTAGTCTATTGATTTTTCTCAACTTCTTTAATGATTTATGACTTAAATTCACATTCAATATGTGCTTTTGATACTGATTTTTCTTCTTGGTGCTGCTTTTTCAGACATTTAATCATTGTAATTTTATCTTTTTGCAAATTTGCTTTTTGACGAAGCTTATGATGATTGCTTTTGTGTTGTTGATAACTGATAATTCTTGAGCAGCGCTTTTGATCAATTGATCTGCTTTTTCGTTTTCAATAATGTTTCTGCGACTCGATATTCACTGTATGCGAATTTAACACTGATTCTGACGTAAATTGATCAAGTTTTGTTGTATGTCATTAAATAACTTCGCATTGACGTTGCTCTTTGCATTTAGTCTTTGCAAAGTCATTTGACTGTTCATGTACACTCAAATTTCGCTGTTTTTAAGTGCTTTTTCGCTGCATATTGCGATTGTCTCACTAATAGCTTACAGTTTCGCTTTCGTTGTGATTATTTTGTCAGAAACGCTTGTCGCTTTGCTGAATCTGATGAGTTCATGCGTGAATATCACTGTCGTTTCAGTTTCTGTTTCAATTTCTGCTATCTTTTTCCGAATTTGCGATGCGTTGATATACATCACTATGTTTTTCGCCTTTTTGATAATTCTTTCTAATTTTCTGTAGTGTGTATTGATTGTTTCGCGAGTTTCACTTTTTGCAAATTCGGTTTGAATTTTTGCTAAATGCTTGATTTCTTGACCTCATGATTTCTTGAAGTGAGAAATTTCGATTTCTTTTATTGAATTCAGTATTTTTCGCACTTTGTTCAATATTCAATATATTTGCGTGAGTCTGTTCTATCGAAAATATGTTGCATACGTTGCATGCAACATACATAAGACACGATCTTTATGCTGATTTTTCTCTTAACGAGAGATAGTCTCTTGCAGCAGATTCACAGTTCAAGTCGAGCAAAATCTCTCACTGCTCAGATTTTGACAGTTTACTTCTTAAGCATGAGTCACAGACGTTTCGTCAGCGATACGCATGCATATTGCAGTCGATTTCTTCTCTAATCACATCGACATATGCTACTGTTCTCTTGAGCTATACAGATGATGTCTTCAACTAGAAATTGACTTTATCATCAAGACATTCAAGAGTCAGAGTTCAGTGAAGAAATGAGATTCTCAAGATCAACAGTTGTCATCATTGTATATTACGTCTTGCAGATGCTCGCTTTGCTTGTAAGACGTGCAACTCATTTATTTCATGTTATCTGTAAAGATCTTTCTTGTGCAGATTGATCATGTCTTGCAGAAATGTTTGTATACTACACTTTTAATCAGACAACGTAGTTCAATCATTCTCTACTAATTCAATTCAAGTACTTTTCATGAAAAAAAATCTGTCTGAACAATTGATGACAGAAATCTATTAAAGCATATGATATATCAAATCGATTAACAAGTTATAGAGCACAATCGTATGATCAAAACAAGCTCTCATTCAACTCAATAGCTTCACAAGTGACTGCGTCACAAGTCAAAAATCGAAAATCAAAATTTTTCGCGCTTACGCAGATCAAAATCGACGATGAAACGAGAGTTCATTAATGCAGAAGAAAGAATCATCAATTCAGATAGTAATTTGATTGATAAATTGAAGAGCAAACTCACATGAAAAGAACAAATCATCAATCGACTTCAGAACAGCACAGAAGACTGCGTACTGACGCAAAAATCGAAATTAAACTCTTGTGCACTTGAAGATTGCACAAAGAACAACGTTGTTTTAGAAAAGTACAGTGTTTCTTATTAAATCACTATTTGTTTTACCTTTTCTTGATGTGCAAGACAATAAGTTGAGATCAGTCATTACTATTCTGAGCGAAATAATGCAACTACTTTAATACATGAAATATAAAGCAATTGTATCAAGCATCTTCTATCAAAAGAGTAATCTAGACTTTTGCAGACTAAATTTATATCATTTTCATTTGACATAAGTTGATAATAAAAGACGATTTATTGCAGGTTTCAAGATAGAAATTGGGAAATCTCTACACTAAAGTTACTGTCTACGTGAAACGCTCTGAGTAAGAGATTAAAGAGATATTTAAGAAGTGTCAAGTGAATTTTCTAGAAGCTCAAAGCTTGAAACTCGAAAAAACTCTCTATGAAAAGAAATATAAAGAGTCGCTTTATGCACTCTTTCTCGCCTCGTTTCGCGAATAGTAACGCGAAACTTAGCAGAAGCAATAGCTCAGTGTCAGAACTCAAAATGTCAACGATAGAAATTAAAAAGTCAACATTAGAGATTGAAACAGATCTATGAGATGAACTTAGCATGAGTTCATTAACAAGCAAACAACTGCAAAACAACATTGTTGATTTATTTTGCAGTCAACAAAAATTGCTCACATCAGCAAATAGAAAAACGCAATACATGTTTAGTTCACTTGATGCATTGATGCTAAATTCACATGCAAATGCACACAACGACAAGAATACAATCAATCTGCGAAATGTGAATTCGCAGCAAAAAGAGCAAACATAAGCGATTGTGAAATTCAAAGGAATGAAAAAGCGAAAAGCGATGAAAAGTTCGCAAAAAGAAGTTAGCATCGAAGTTAGTACTAGCAAGTGCTACGATGTCATCTCTAAAGAGATGCAGATAAAGAGACTGCGCGAAAGAATTGAATTTGCAGTCAATCAGCTAAGACAAGCAATATCAGAACAGAAAGAGACTATAAGTCATAGCTTAATCTACATTTGAAGAGCATGCAACAAAAGCATAGAAAACTCAATTCAGAAGCAAATTGATCGACTTTAAAGTCAAACAAACAACAAACTGAAGATCATTCTACAATTGATTCAACAAAATGCTGAAAACATCAAAAAGAGAATTAATACAAAGCAAATGACAGAGAATTCGCAAATCTTGCAGAAGACGCAGATTTCGCAAACGTCGCAAATCATGCAAAATTCGCAAAAACCAACGCAGAAGCTTACGTATGCGCAAAAAGCAGCTCAAGTCACAAGCATAAATGCAAATGCAAATGCAGGCGAATGAAACCTGATTATCAAGAAATTCTCGCCAAAATCACAAGAAATATCGTATCGCGAAAGAAGATTCATTGTCAATCTCAAAAATGAGAACTGAACTTTAAAGACGATGAAAATGCGAGATTCGATGAATAATGCATTGAAAAAGGCGAAAATCGATCTAATAGTCGTCATGATAGTCAAAATGCAAAAGAAAAACAACATTGTTCTGATGATCTTGAAAAAAATACACAGCAAATGTCTTACTAACGCAAAAAGCAATATAAAAGCATGTCTTTGATGTTAAAAGCATTAAGAAAGACGAGAAATGACACAAAATAGTCATACACAGTCTGAAAATCGAAATCTTCAACACGAAAACTGAAATGAAAAATCTAAAAACTGAGTTAAAGTCGTACAATTTCGAATTAAAACTAATAATCAACTCTATATGATTATCGAAGAGCGAAAATCGATCACGAAACAGACATGCATCGACGATCTTAGCATTTAGAATCGAAGCAGAAGTGCAAAGACATCTGAAAAAATGACTCTTAGCTGCGAGATCAACATATCAAACAGTCGAATATCGAGACTATTGATTAAATGATCAATGTCAAAAATGTCAAACATTCGAGCATTTACAGAACAAATGTAACAAATCATCAAGATGCTTGTACTGCGAGCGAAATCATCAGATCTGAAATCATAAATGTCAATTACCTATGTGCAAAGACAAGTAATCATGCAATCACATGATTTCTAGATGCTGCAACTGTCAAAATGCGCACTTCGCAAATAATGCAATGTGCAAAACATATCAGACAGCTCAGTCTATTAGCTCACAAAAAGATCATTTAGTCACGAAATTGTAATGAGTATTACATTCGAAATGTCACAAAACAATGCAAATGACAAAAGCTTTGCAAACATGTTGAATATTCGAATTCTACAACACAATTGCGCAAGGTCAACGCAAATTATGCATGCATGCATGAAATTTGCGAAAAACAAGACAGATATTATTATACTACAAGAATCATGAATGAAAGACGAGAATATAACAATTTCGCATTCGTCGTTTATCTGCATCAAATCAAATGTTCAGAATACTCATGTCAGAGTATTGATATTTGTTGCGAAAAACGCAAAGAAATTTACATGCACATCAAGATCAGACATAGTCAATAGCGAAGATATGCAAGCGATATCAATAGCGAACAATAAAATTCAGAAGAAAATTTTATTGTTCAATATTTACAACGAAAAGTCACAAAACGCAGATGACGAGCAATTATACATGATTGAGCGAGAATTAGCAAAAGTTATGCTAAATTCTGAGCAAAAAGTTATTATCGTCGAAGACTTTAATGCACATCATAGCTGATGAAACGCAAAAATTTCAAACTTTATTAGAACGAAAGCGTTAATAAAGTGAGTAAATTTACATAAGTGTGACCTGATTAACACTTCTGATATAAACACATATCACAGCTATTCAGATCAGTCAAGCTCAGTACTTGATTTAGCATTTGCATCAAAGAATATGCGCAATCACATCAAGAATTGACATATAGATGAGAATGCAGACACAGAATTTGATCATGAAGTAATTCTATTTACAATAGTTACAAAAAAAGTGAAGTTGGTCGAAAATTCGCTGAATGCGTCATACAATCTGCAAAAAGTCGATTGAAAAGACTTTGATGAGCATTTGCAAAAGGCGAAAGACAAAATGATAGTCAAGATGCAAAGAATCACGAGTTTAAAAGCAAAAGTCATTTAATTGACTGAATGCATCAAGAATACAGTGAAATTATTCGTATTTAAACAACGAATATGCGCAAAATCAAAATTCTGATGAAACAATGAGCTCATCGAAATGCGAAAGACGCTGTCGTCAAAATAGCAAACCTGAAAAAGATACAGAAATGATGATGCATAAGCAAAGATAGTGCAAATGCGAAATTCGTATCATGATGCAATAAAGCTGATCAAAAACCAATTCTGAATCAATTTTTTGAACAACGTCAAAGAGAAAGAAGTGTTTCAGACATACAAGTTCACTAAATCACGTTTAATCGAAAAGCTATTCTCGATACAAAACTCGCAAAAAGAATTGAAGATTGAATTCAATGAAAAGTGCGAGACATTTCTGAAAGTAATGTACTCATCATCTTTGAAAATTCAAATCAATGAAGAATTACTATTGAACGAAAGTATACAGTGATCAAGAGTTATCAAAGGGAAAATAAAACACACTATTAACTTCTCAGCATTCAGAAAAGCACTCGAATCAGATGATATGTCATTCGCAATCATACAGCAAGCGTACAAAACTATATTGAAAATCTTCAATTTAGTGTACTCAGATTTGATTGAAAACGACTATTATTCGAAGATATGACGCGAAGGCATGAGTATTATTCTAAAAAAATCAGACAAGTTGAATTATTCAATTTCAAAGACATACAGAATTATTACGCTGCTAAACTGTTTAGGCAAAGTAGCAGAAAAAATAATAGCAGTGCAACTGTCTTACACAGCTGAAATTAATGATAAGCTGCTGAATTTTGATCAAATAAGAGGCAGAAAACAAAGATCAGTTATAAACGCAGTACTAAATCTAGTACATGATGCGCAAATGGCGAAAAGTCGAGAAAACACGCTTATCTGCTTACTTCTAGATGTCAAAGAAGTCTTTGACCATGTTGCGTTGAAACAGCTGGTCAAAATATTGATTAGATTGAAAATATCAGTCAATTTAATCAATTGAGTAAAATGTTTCTTACAAAATCGAATTATTGACTTAGCATTTGATGACGAATGTCAGAAATTAAAGAAAATAAGCACAGAAATATCACAAGACTCATTTATCTCGCTCATTTTATTTCTAATTTATATTCAATATCTGTTTTCAAAGATTCACGCAAAGTTTGAAAATTTACAGTCACTCAGCTATATTGACGACATGACGCTATACATTGAGAGAAGAAATATTGACAAGAATGTGAAAATACTGAAAAACGCAGCAAAAATCGCTTTCACATGAACTGAGAACAACGTAGTGCAATTCAATGACTCGAAATCTGAATTGATACACTTTGAAAGTCACAAGACGACACTCAATCAAATGATTATTCTACTCAATAACACGATCATAAAATCAAAAACATGTGTATGATGACTAAAAGTCTGACTGAATCGAAAGCTCAACTTCAAAGTTCATGTGCAAACGAAAATCGTGACAGTCACAAGAACGCTACACTCGTTATTTAGATTAATGAATAACGAGTGAGAATTAAATGTCAAATCAGAAAAGCAGTTATACTTGACATGCATCACGTCTATTAGCGATTATGACGTCGAAATATGATGAAATAATCAAAAAAGCTACTTAGTCAAATTTCGCAAACTGCAAAACGCTGCATTACGAAAAATTCTGAATGTGTTTCAAACATCATTGATAGATGCTATGCAAATAGAAATCGAAATTTCGTCAATGAAGATGCAATTAGATTAAAAGTGCAAGAACTATGCAATTTGAATAGTTGAGTTATCGAAAAAACACTTTATCAGAAAAAAAACATTTATTTTGTACTCATCTTAATACTTTATCGAATTGAACCTAAATCTGAATGCATCGAAATACCTGAACTGAAACGAGATGAAGAAGAACTTATCTTGAAAAGTCAAGAAGTGCAAAGACAGACTTACGCAGATATATTGAATATTGAACAAAGTGCAAAAAACACTGAATTCAATAAAAGAAATCGAAATTTCTCACTTCAAGAAATCGTGAGGTCAAGAAATTGAGCATTTAGCAAGAATTCAAACCGAATTTGCAAAAAGCGAAACTCGCGAAACGATCAATTCGCACTACAAGAAATTAGAAAGAATTATCAAAAAGGCGAAAAACATAGTGATGTATATCGACGCATCGCAAATTCGGAAAAAGATAGCAGAAGTCGAAACAGAAACTGAAACAACAGTGATATTCACGCATGAACTCGTCAGATACAGCAAAGCGACAAGCGTTTACGACAAAATAATCACAACGAAAGCGAAACTGCAAGCTATTAGCGATGCAATCGCAATATGCAGCGAAAAAGCACTCAAAAACAGCGAAATTTGAGTGTACATGAACAGTCAAATGACTTTGCAAAGACTAAACACAAAGAGCAACGTCAATGTGAAGTTATTCAATGACATACAACAAAACTTGATCAATTTACGTCAGAATCAGTGTCAAATTCACATACAGTGAATATTAAGTCGCAAGAGCATTATTGAAAATGAAAAAGCAGATCAATTGGTCAAAAGCGTTGCTCAAGAATTATCAATTATCGACAACATGAAAGCAATCATCATAAGCTTCGTTAAAAAGCAAATTTGCAAAGAGACGAAATTACAATGATTAAATGTCTGAAAAAGCAGCATCAAGAAGGAAAATCAGTATTGAAAGCACATATTGAATGTGAATCTAAGTCATAAATTACTAAAAGAGATGAGAAAAATTGATAGACTAATGTTTTCAATCTTTATTCAGCTGAAAATGAGACATGACTATTTCAAGAGTTATTTGCATCGATTATCAGAGAATAATTCAAACAAATGCTATGAAATATGCAATGCAAGGTAAACGTCAAAGCATTTACTGCTGAACTGCAAACATTATAGAGCAGAGCAGATAAAGCTTAAGAAAAAAGCTCAGCTCAAAAACACAGACACTATATTGACACTGTTCATCATCAAGATTGAAAGAATTGCAACACTAGAGTATTTGAAAAATACTTGAATTGCAACGAGAAAATGACTATTAGAAACGAAAGAGTAGAACGCGAAAAGTGCGAAGAGACAAAAGAAAACAAAAGTACGATGATGAGAGTTTGAGCGAAAGCGCTTGTATGCGCAAACTATTGATGTGATTGATCAACGAGAAGATATAAAGCAGCGACTTTGGTCAGATTACATGTAACTTAGCATACATACAGTGTCTAGACAGTGTCATAGTCATAGACTGCATGCACTTAATGAAGAAATAAAAAAAATCATCTGTACGTGATGCTGATTACAAATCTACTGTTTAGCTACAGTAAAGTTTAAAGATTATCAAAAGTTTGAATGACATTGAAGCGTTGCATGATGATAAAGCGCTGTGCATTGATTGCATGCAGAGTTTTCGCAATCACGCAGACTTTGATAATCTCAATGCGCATGCTACAAGCAATCTGCATGCAGATGAGAAAGTCAAATAGAATGCAGAACTACGAGAAAAATCGCTTATGAAAATCATTCAATTCAGTATCTTGTCATTATGATGATGAGAATTGAGACAGAACACTCTTGCATTTAATTTGTTGAGAATGATTAGCAGAAAGAACTTGAATCATGAACATTCTTTAAATTTACATGCTAACTATGTATAAATCTTGTTAAAACTGCATGTCTGTTACTACAACATGAACAACTCACAAGATTCATTAAGTTCAACATAAGCAAACTTGAGAGTCTCATTAATATCGTTTAACAGACGTTCAGACATAAACATTTTATATGTAAATGATACGTTGACAAAAAAACTTTGTTAAGAGAAGAGAAACATAAGTGAGTTAGTAAAAAATGATTGAACTACATTGTTTGATTAAAAGTGTAGCATATGAACATTTTTGCAAGACATGATCAATCTGCATGAGAAAAATCTTTACAGATAACACAAAACAGATGAGTTGCACATTTTACAAGCGAAGCAAGCATCTGCAAAACATAATATACAATGATGATGACTGTTGATCTTAAGAATCTCATTTCTTTACTGAGTTTTGACTCTTAAATGTCTTGATGATAGAATCAATCTTTAGTCAAAAACATCATCTGTATAGCTTAAAAAAACAGTAGCACATGTTGATGTAATTAAAGAAGAAATCGACTGTAATATGCATGTATATCACAGATGAAACGTCTGCAATTCATGCTTAAGAAGTAAACTGTCAAAATTTGAGCAGTGAGAAATCTCGTTCATCTTGAACTGTGAATCTGCTGTGAGAAACTACTTCTTGCTAAGAAGAAAATCAGCATAGAGATTGTGTCTTATGTATGTTACATGCAACGTATGCAACATATTTTTGATAGATAAATATACTTCGCGATGACATGCTTTCTGCTTAGTCATGAAGTCATCATATGATATACATCACAAAGAGTGAAAGATCATTGAAAGAGTCTGAACATCAAGCTGAAATCAATGCAAGAAAGAGCATTGCAACAGATCATCAATGTTTATTATGCAACATCAACAGAGATTCTACAGATGAAAACAAACATGACATTGATAAATATTCACTTATGAAAGCTGATACAAAGATCAATAATAAACATGAATTCTTGAAAATTGAGTGAAGTTATCAAGATGACAATGCATCGAATTTGTAACAACTTGATACTTAAAAAAGATCAAAAATCAAAGCTGTGCAAGACATTTTTATAACTGAAGCGAAAGTGAATGAAAGAAATACTCAAATAAACAAAGATGAATTGAAGTCATCTTTACACAGCGATTCTCTGATCAGAGTCATTGAAGATAGTTATAGTTGCAAACAAGAAAATGTCAATAAAATAACACAATCTCAACACATTTGCGTTGAAGCAAAGAGTTTACTTGAATGATAATAACAGCAAAGATGATGTTACAGCAATTATGATGAGTTGAAAGAATTAGTTGCAAGAGCGAAACATTTTGCAGATGTAGCAACAGTGAATCAAGAGTGTCATGAAAAGATATACAAAGTATACAGTGATAGTCAGACTTCTTTGAAAACAGTGAAAGCTATGATATCAACAAAAGATCAGACACGTCTGCAATAAGTTCAGATTGCACATGAGAGCATTCAATCTTAAGAAGTCACACTGAAGTTACATTGAGTGATGAAACATGCAGAAGTACTTGAAAATGAAGTGATAAACAAGATAACTGACGATGCACATGATTTGTCTTTATTGCTGACTGAGCATCAATGCACTGAAGTGATGACAAGACTGATGCTCATACAGAAACAAATCAGATAAACATGAAGAATAGTCTGAAAAGAGAAATTCAACGCAGCTCATTTTCAATATCTGACATCAAAGATGACACATCAACATCTGCAACTGCACAAGAATCATGCAAAGTCTCACAGCGCATTATTAACGCAGCTATGCATAAGAAAAATTGACTTCAATCAATTTCTTCATGAAAGATGAATATTCAATATTGCTATAATGATGTGCGAGTATGACAGAGATCAAATGTCGATCAAGCACGTTCTATTAACATGTTCTAAATGAAAGATAGAATGAAAGATGATGCAATGTAAAGAGAACATCATGAACTTGAGAAAGCTTCTAGAAATCATGAGCGTGATGACAGTGATCATTCAAATAATACTTTCAACAAGCATACTGAAAGCGAGTCTTTGCACAGTTCTGGCGACAGCGACCTATCGAAGCATATGATATACCAAATCGATTGACAAGTTATAGAGCACAATCGTACGATCAAAACAAGCCCTCATTCGACTCAATAGCTTCACAGGTGACTGCGTCGCAAGTCAAAAATCGAAAATCAAAATTTTCCGCGCTCACGCAGGCCAAAATCGACGGCGAAACGAGAGTTCATCAACGCAGAAGAAAGAATCATCAATTCAGACAGTAATTTGATTGATAAATCGAAGAGCAAACTCACACGAAAAGAACAAGTCGTCAAGCGACTTTAGAACAACACAGAAGACTGCGTACTGACGCAAAAATCGAAATCGAACCTCTTTGCGCCCGAAGGTCGCGCAGAGAACAACGTTGTTTCAGAGAAGTAGAGCGTTTCTTATCAAATCACTATCTGTTTTACCTTTTCTTGATGCGCAAGGCAATAAGTCGAGGTCAGTCGTTACTATTCTGAGCGAGGCAACGCGACTACTTCGATACCTGAGATATAAAGCAATTGCGTCAAGCATTTTCTATCAAAAAGAGTAATCTAGACCCTTGCAGACTAGATTTATACCATTTTCGTCTGGCATAAGTCGTTAATAGAAGACGATCTATTGCAGGTTTCAAGATAGAAATTGAAGAACCTCTACACTAGAGTTATTGCCTACGTGAAACGCTCTGAGTAAGAGGTTAAAGAAATATTTAAGTGATGCCAAGTGAATTTTCTAGGAGCCCGAAGCTCGAAACTCGGAAAAACCCTCTATGGAAAGAAATATAAAGAGTCGCTTTATGCGCTCTTCCTCGCCCCGTTCCGCGAATAGTAACGCGGAACTCAGTAGAAGCAATAGCTCAGCGTCAGAACTCAAAACGTCGACGATAGAAATCAAAAAGTCAACGGTAGAGATTGAAACAAATCTATGAGACGAACTTAGCATGAGTTCGCCAACAAGCAAACAACTGCAGAACGACATTGTCGATTTATTTCGCAGTCAACAAAAATCGCCCACACCAGTAAATAGAAAAACGCAATACATGTTTAGTTCACCCGATGCATTGATGCTAAATTCACATGCAAACGCGCATAACGACAAGAATACAATCAATCTGCGAAATGTGAACTCGCAGCAAAAAGAGCAAACACGAGCGATTGTGAAATTCAAAGGAATGAAAAAGCGAAAAGCGATGAAAAGTTCGCAAAAAGAAGCTAGCATCGAAGTTGGTACGAGCAAGTGCTACGATGTCATCTCTAAAGAGATGCAGGTAAAGAGGCTGCGCGAAAGAATTGAATTCGCAGTCAGTCAGCTAAGACAAGCAATATCAGAACAGGAAGAGACTATAAGTCATAGCTTAACCTACATTCGAAGAGCATGCAACGAAAGCATAGAAAACCCGATTCAGGAGCAAATAGATCGACTTCAAAGTCAAACAAACAACAAACTGAAGATCATTCTACAATTGGTTCAACAAAATGCTGAAGACATCAAAAAGGGAATCAATGCAAAGCAAATGACAGAGAATTCGCAAATCTTGCAGAAGGCGCAGGTTTCGCAAACGTCGCAAGTCATGCAAAATTCGCAAAAACCAACGCAGAAGCTCACATATGCGCAAAAAGCAGCTCAAGTCACAGATGCAAATGCAAATGCAAACACAAATGCAAATGCGAATGCAAATGCAGGCGAATGAAATCTGGTTACCAAGAAATTCTCGCCAAAATCACAAGAAATATCGTATCACGAAAGAAGACTCATTGTCAATCCCAAAAATGAGAACTGAACGTTGAAGACGATGAAAATGCAAGATTCGATGAATAACGCATTGAAAAAGGCGAAAATCGATCTAAGAGTCGCCACGATAGTCAAAACGCTAAAGGGAAACAACATTGCTTTGACGATCTCGAAAAAATACATCGCAGACGTCTTACTAGCGCAAAGAGCAATATGAGAGCATGTTTTTGATGTTAAAAGCATTAAGAAAGATGAGAAATGACACAAAATAGTCATACACAGTCTGGAAATCGAAATCTTCAACATGAAAACCGAAATGAAATATCTGAGAACCGAGCTAGAGAAGTACAACCCTGAATTGAAGCTGATAACCAATTCAATATGATTATCAAAAGGTGAAAATAGAGCAAGAAAGAATCATGCTTTGGCGATACTGACGTTCAAAACCGAAGCAGAAGCGCAAAGACATCTGAAAAAACGACTCTTAGCTGCGAAATCGACATATCGAACAGTCGAATATCGAGACTATCGATCAAATGATCAATGTCAAAAATGTCAAACATTCGAGCATTTG
>JAABUW010001200.1_pt1 | contig 45238 bp, 47 predicted proteins | sample 5560081 | NCBI WGS metagenome assembly JAABUW01 (sample SAMN10711882, study PRJNA513363) | rock metagenome | isolation source: Antarctica rocks | place: Antarctica: Victoria Land, Knobhead sud | reverse complement strand
AGGCCGAAAGTCTGGTATTGTCTCCTCGGCGTCCCTTCTTGATGTTCTAATCACATTCTGGTCAATTCGGCTGTATCATCGGCCGTCAGTCTTCGGTAAAGAAATCATAGAGGTCCCTCCTGGGATGACAATCCAATATCACCAACGTCAATTGTTCAACATGTTAGCTCCAGTATATTGTTACTCATTGTTTTACAGGAAAAGTCTATCAATCTACCGAACAGAATTCAAAGACGTGAGATGTACAGAGGAAGTCAAACAAGTCGAAGTTGCATATTTACAGCCATTCCTTGTTGAACAGCAATCACTACCATCGCACCCTCACCCCGCACAGCCCCTCACACTTCCCTCCTACTCCTTCCTAACCTTATAACTCACCCTCCCCCTACACCACCCCCACCTCTCCGCGCACCCTTTGTCCACCAGATCCGCCCCTACAGCCCAAACGTCCTTGTACGCCTCCGGGGCCTCCTCCCACACCAACTGCTTATCCTCACACACCACCCATGTACCCCCATTCACGTCTTCCCCTGCATCTTTTCCCTTCAACTTGTTGCCCCGTTTATCCATCGGTACGAAGTCTCCCCGCAGTAAGTCTTCGGCTCTGCCTTTGTACTTGTTGGCGATGTAGGTAGAAGCTTTGGCGCGGGACATTGCTCTGCCAGCTCCGTGGGCGAGGGAGAGCGCGTTTGTGAGGCCGTAGGAGTTGGCGGTGGTGAAGGTGGGGTGAAGGATGAGGGTTGGGGTGCCGCGGGAGCCGGGGAGAGGGAGTATGGAGAGGGGGTTTTGCGTAACAGGATTAAAAGTTGGGGCGGCCCCCTTCCGGTGGATGTACACCTTTGTTTGATGGGGATTTGAGGGAGGCGGAATAGAGGTGGTAGGGGAGGTTGAATAGATTAAAGCGCCAGGGTTGGTGCCATCAGGGTCTGGGTCGTTGGGACTTGACGAAACTGGGTCCGAAGATTGAGGCGGCCATAAGGTGCTTTCAACGTTATTATGCCAGATGTCGACGACTTTCCTGCTTTGAATCGCTGCTCTTGCGGCGAGGATATGTTGGGCAGTGGCTCTCGAGTCTAGGTTGTTCAAACCCAGTTCCCAGGAATCATCGCCGGGCTCGAGACATGCTAAAAAGCGTAGGGCAATAAGGTCTCGATTTCTGGAGGCCCAGGTACAGGCTCGATCGTGCTCTTCTAAGTAAAGCTTAGCGTTCGGTTCGGATTCGTGAATGCTGGTTTGGCCGTCGGCGGTGAATCTCTTCAGTATGTCGCCGCCATAGCCTCGGGAGCCTGAATGTACTAAAAGGACGACTTCATCTGCGTATATTTGGGGTTGAGATGTTGATGTGCTAGAACCACTGGCTGGGGCCGCTTCTTCTACGACTTGAAGCTCTCCAAAGTGGTTGCCTGCGCCAATAGTACCGAGAGAAGCATCCCACTCTGCACCAGCACCGCAGTGTGCGCTGGATTCCAAGGTTTCAATTGGTCGTAGCCAGACTTCTCTATCTTGCTGATTCCGCCAAGGCCCCTCTAGACCCTGGAGCCTTTCCGCGATCTTACGTCCTTTGTCTCCCTCCACTTGAGACCGAGAAAGCTTAGTCTTGTACCAGGCCATACCGCAACCGATGTCGCCGCCAATAAGCGGTGGATGTATCCAGTCCTGGGAAACAAAGACAGCACCAATGGGAAACTTTGTTCCTGGGTGTAGATCGGGCTGGGCAACAGCGTGAATCATACCCGGGAGGCTGCGAGCTGTAGTCTCCAATTGGGTGATTGAAGTTGAGTCAACGAATGCCATGTCGGCAAGAACTTTGATAGAGCAGTTTGCATTGCCACTTCTGGATGGTCCATGTTCATCCTGATTCTGTCCTTGGTTTAGGGCTTCTTCCTTTTTCGAGCCAACATACTCCTCCCCAGCGGAGACAAGGAGCACGACATCATCTGTCAAAACACCTTCCCAGTCTTTCTTCGCTTTTAGTTCTCGACCCCCAGCCGCGAAGATTCTAGTAGCCTTCTTCAACCGTAGCTTCGACTGTGCAGTCTTGATGACAAGATCTCGACAAGAAGACGTCGAAGCTGGGTCAAGATTTGCAGATGAAGGAATAATAATGGGCGCTTTCTGAGATTGTTTGGAATTCAAAGCAACAGTGACACGCGTTGCAGGCATGGTCAATTATGCTGTACGATGGAAAGGGGCATGGAAGTTTGGACAAGTTTGCTCCAACTCGAGCAAGTCAGCGAGCGAGCAGGAGGGTATAAGCGACGACAATCATAGCAAGAGAACGATCAAAGTCTCTTAGTTCCTTAAAGAGAGGGCAGAACTGAGAGGTGCTGAAGGACTTGAATTTCTGGAAGAGAGTAAACACTTTCCAGGGCCCTAAGCGGCGCATATAACCGGTCTGAGTCACTTTCCCGGAAGGGCAAATGTTGTAGATGAAGAAAATGTTATCGTCTCCGTCATGTCTTCAGCTCTACAACTCCAAAATAATTGTTGTTCGCCATGTCGTTGAAGTATTGCCAAGTGATTCGACAACGTTCATTATATTCGTTGATGGCTAAAATGTCATATTTGATCCTGTCTGAGGTTAGGAATCGGCTAAATATGCTACTAGATCTATAAGAAAGGTTTCTATTGGTATTTATGGCCTACAGTCACAGGGTCTCACGTTTTGAAGGAAGGATTATTGAAGCACCGCATTTCCTACCGTATCGAAAGACTGATTAACATGAAAGTGGCTCGGACAGGCCTTCAGCATGTTTGTAGACTTCAAAAGGAACATAGACTTTCAGAATACAACTCTAGCATTGTTTGAAACACCTGTCATGACACAAATTCAGACCCAAGCACGAGCACGCATGGAATGAAGCTAGACTACCAATGCACGTAGGATCCGCACCTTGATCGTAGATGCATAAATCCTCCTGCCGATACTTAGGGAGCCACCGCTTGACGACAAGAGTAGGACAATAGACCGTCTGAGCGGCAGAGTAGAAGGATGAGGGAGAGGATAGTTCGAGGAGCCCGTGTGGCATACCCGAGCTTTCACCAAATCGCCTAGTTGTGGCCTGCCTTCCGGAGCGAATTACTCAACCATTCCAGACCCTCGTAGAGACCATCACCCGATGTAGCACAAGTCGATTGAATGTACTAGAAGCTCTATTAGCTAGATGGATGGCCAGTCCAGGGATTGTTGCATACCCAAGCGCGCTGTCTCAAACTATGTAGACCAAGCTTGTCGGTAATTTCAGCAGCGTTCATAGCATTCTGTAAATGTATCAGTCATGTTCTCGGAGGTTTTTGAGGTCACTACAAGCTTACTGGCAAATCCTGCTTGTTGGCGAAGACCAAGAGCATGGCATCCCTCAGCTCATCCTCGTTCAACATACGCTGTAATTCCTCGCGGGCCTCTACAACACGATCGCGATCGTTGCTGTCAACAACAAAGATTATTCCCTGAGTATTTTGGAAATAATGCCTCCACAGAGGTCGGATTTTGTCCTGTCCTCCCACATCCCACACGGTAAATTGGATGTTCTTATACTCGACCGTCTCGACGTTGAAGCCTGAAGGAAGGTGCGTTAGGAAGATCGCAGTAAGGATGTCGGTAACAGGATAGGTAGTACAAACCGATTGTGGGGATTGTGGTAACGATTTCACCAAGCTTCAGCTTGTATAGGATGGTGGTCTTTCCTGCCGCATCAAGACCGACCATCAAGATTCGCATTTCCTTTTTACCCCACAATTTATCGAATAACTTCGAGAATGTGAGACCCATAATGGCGTATGTGTGTGGGCGTTAGGGAATGGAGGGTGGTGGTTCCTGAGAGAAGTTACCGCTTGAAGATTGGGTATCACTACTAGATGTTCCGTCAGCTGGGAACAATTTCCGTCGCAAGGGATTTCGTGTGAAGTTCAGTGGAACGGTTGACTGTTGGTTTGTGATGGCGCAGGGAAAGAGCTGAAACGTGATGATGACGGTCATGGACATGCTCGACCGTCCTTACATGGAGCATGCAAGTTAGTAGGATTCACGCTTACCGTTTGGTTTGAGCGGTCGTGACTTTCTGTGGTTGTGGAGATGGCGATAGAGGTCGAGCAGATCAGATAATGCTGTGCGGTTCTTGAGGCCACTGAAAGTTTTGGACGGCGGGTCGGCGATCTTACAGGCACGTGACCGTGAAGGCGATGGAACCAAAACAATCTTGCCAGCCGAAGAAAATGCGAAATTTTGGCTATGGCAGAACTAACGTTCTTCATAAGCTTTATATATTCACATAGCAAATACGTGGCCATATTATTTTACGTCCCAGGCAGCTGCAGATTCCCCAAACTAGGTACCAGTCAATCGAGCCACAAAGGGTTCATGTGTCCTTCTCATCTCTCCTCTATCTTTTCAATACATCAAGCCCAGACCAAGATGCCTTTCAAATATGTCAGGTATCATATCATAGAGCCAAAACGCCCAGCAACCAAGAACCTGCTTTCCCGGTCCTAACACCAAGCAATCCGTAAGTCGTCCTCAAGTCCACATGCTTCCTAAATTAGGGCTAATGACATGATTGGGATCCTTGCGGCGAGCTTACCTGGTAAGAAAACAGCCGAAATCTTACTAGATGTAGGGGCCATTGTTCCAGCTGTACCATAGCAAAAGTTTTCCTCTCTACTATACTCTCGCATTCTTCTTCGTTCCTATAGCGTGCTTCCCCAAAATGAGCTTTGTACTGTCGTAAAGGGTCTCACTTAGAGACCTATAAATGGGCTTCGCCTCCAGAGTGCCGCTTAGCTTGCCAAATATTATAAGGAAAATCAAAGACAGGCCCATGACCACACCAAAGCAAGCCCAGTACGTCTTGACGCTGTAGACTCCGTTGAGATCTGTAATTTGCACCGAAAAGTATCCAGTCATTAGACTGACTGGCATGAAAAGAATTGTAACTTTCGCTAGTAGAATGGTAATACGTGTGAGGCGCATAACAGCTGAGGATTGTTTGGTGGTGATGAGATTAAAATTCTATTAAGAGTATTAGCCAATCTTCAGTACCACGGAGGAAGAGACATACCATGAATACCAAGGATTCCTTCTCATCAAGGCAATCTTGTATCTCACTGAGAGCATATAGGTTGATTCTGTCTCTCAGTCTCTCGAATCGGACTGTCGCAGCCGACGCTAGAGGCACTTCGAATGTCTGGTGCTCCGCGGCAATTACTCCTTTTGAGAGAGTCTGTTGATCTTCATTCTTATGCGCACTGTGACTAGCGAAGTGGTTGTGTGTGCTCTTTGCTGCAGAATCTGGAAGCTTCTGTCGATCAAGGATTCGCTCTATGATAAGGACATAGCTCTGGTATATTCGCTTCAGTACCGCCAATTGCCGCCCAAAATGATGCAATTTGTCAATGTGACCGAAGCCTTCCGGCACCTCAAACATCTTCACGCGCTGCTGGATTATAAGTAGAGGACAAGCTACACCGGATCAAGACTTACAAGTCGTTCAAGTTTTTTTCCATACTGATGCTGTTTCCTTGCGACCAAGCTATAACTTGTAAACCAGTCATCGAAGAGGTAGTAGAACAGTAGACTTGGTGCATCTGAGTTAGTAATCGGTCTACCCTCTTCCGAGTATACTCCCGATCTTATCTTCAAAGCCATAACAGGGTTTTTGGCCGTCATTTCTTCATTAACCTTGGACAGTTGTCGGAATACATTCAATAAATTTGTTCGTATGATGTGCAAAGCCGCCTGTTCTTTTTCGTCCAAGCTTCCAGGATGACCTGGGAAGGGGTTCTCGTGGATAGAGATGACAGTGCCTAACACTTCATTTCAGCTCTGACCAAGTTTAGATTACATCGCATTCTCTTACCATCACTGCACAGTATTAGCCAGGTCCACAGCCTTGTTCCGTAGGGCATCTTTGGTAAAGGCCCATCCGGAGCGGTAGGGTCTTTCACCTTAGCCTCTGTATTGTGGAGGGAATTATAACCGATACATAGATCTGCCATGACTTAGCCAAGATTTCCCGATAGCTAGAAAGCGCTCACATTTGGAACCCCAGTCAACGGAACAAAAATGCCAAACTTCATCGACAATTCGGTAGTGGTTCAGATCAAGTGGACTATTATCTCTGCGAGACTCCTCCATCTCGTGAGCTTCAGGATCCGATGAGTGCGTGTCTATTGACTTCCGCTCCTTGTATGCTTTCACTAGAGCTTGTCTCCTGCTAAGAGGCTCTTCGTGCACTACGAGGGCAGGTGTTAACGGCTCACAGCCCATCAAGCCAAGGAGTCGTGGGGAAAAGCCATAGTAAGATGCCAAGGCCTAGGTTATTGGAATCAGAGCTGATCTGGTCTCACGACAACTTCAAAACTAACGTTGACTGAACCCTTCTGCTTCTCTGGCATCCATAGGTTTCTGAAAAGCCGTCAGTTCCCGCGGTGCAGAGATGATGCTCTTCAGAATAACTTACATCCATCGAGTTTTCGGGTGTGCGGTCCGCTGAACCCGAGGCGTCAGTATTTGTATAAGAACCATGGATCTTTTTTGAGACGGGCTGTTGTAGGCCTTTCTGAAAGAGAGTCTCCCACCTGGGTATTCAGGACCCTTTTCATGAATCCAACGTCGACATTGAGTGCAGCGAAAGCTGCTTCGCTGTCGAAGTCTACCAGGAAGTTAAGTGTGTCTGCACTTCGCACTGCGGTTTCGTATTTGGCGTAAATGGATGGATCATCGAACTTTTCAAATCCCTCAGGAGCATTCTGAGGCATCGAGAACAGATTAAGGGAGTAATAGTGGTTATGGAACAAAGGGAGAATTCTCAGCGAAAGTCGAAACACAAGGCTATCGCAGGAATATATCGAAAGGACTTGTTGTGAGGGTAAGAAAGAGGTTAACCACAACGACAAGGCTCGAGAGGGTACTTTATATATCCACTTTCAATATCGCGTGCTATATTTACGGAGAAACAAGGCAGGGACCCTAGTCGTGTGGTGTTCAATACTTCCATCGGGTCCAGCAGACGCTGTTGTATCACGCGATGGACGCAGGAGTTCAGCTCTTAAAAGCAGGGGTAGCGCCACCGGCGTCTAAGCGGAGAGCCGCGGTCACAAGTCTTGTCTCAGCCTCATCATCAGGATGAGTCCTTCGAGTCGTAAGCAAGGTAATGGCAATGGAAGTTGACAGTATCCCGAAGTGGAGTCACAAGACCGATAGATTGTCATCTTATGACTTGATAGGCCTGACGTGTGAACAGAAACGGACTTGCTACGTTTATCAACAGCGATAACAAGGACGGTTCACTGCATGTTCAGACACCCAAAACCATGTTGCAATCATCGTACGATCGATCACCAAAATGAGAAGATAGGCACGACAGGGTACGGTTTCAGCCTGACTGTGTAGTGCCTTGAAGAGGAAATGTTCCGGACGATATTATTAGATGTAGGCAAAGGTTCAGAGATTGAACTTCAGAGAAAACACAACTCGGATAACTGGAGAAGGAAAGCAAGCAGGCTTGTGTGTCTCCTCATAATCAAGACGTATATTTCCTATTGTTGTTGTGACGTGAAGCAGACAACCATCAGCTCGTAGGGCTCTGCTAGCGCGAATTTGCTCGCTACACACATATCCCCACTTCAAGCGAATTTTGAGTCACGAATCTTCCAGCACTCCACAGCACGCGCAAATCCTTACCAGAAGAATTGAAACCCTTTCTGGAAGACTGTCTTCATCATGTCCAAAATCACAGTCGGTAAGCCGCCACAAATTCCCTCAAACTATTGACAACTAACCCTAAACTTCTGAAGCCGGGGTGCGTACCAACGTGCAATCCCTCCTCGAGTACTCCCTCAACGAGAAGAAACGCAACTTTCTCGAGACTGTCGAGCTTCAAATTGGCCTGAAGAACTATGATCCCCAGCGTGACAAGCGTTTCTCCGGCACTGTCAAGCTGCCCCGCGTGCCTCGCCCCAACATGAGCATCTGCGTCCTCGGAGATCAGCACGATATCGATAGGGCTAAGCATCACGGAGTGGATGCGATGAGCTCGGATGATTTGAAGAAGCTGAACAAGAACAAGAAGCTGATCAAGAAGTTGGCGAGGAAGTATGATGCTTTCGTCGCTTCGGACACCCTGATCAAGCAGATTCCTCGTCTTCTTGGTCCGGGACTGTCAAAGGGTTGGTGTTCTGGTCCTGAATACCAGAGGTCTTACTAAAACGCCTACAGCTGGTAAATTCCCTACTCCTATCTCCCACAATGAAGATCTCAGCGCCAAGATTACGGAAGTCAAGTCGACCATCAAATTTCAGTTGAAGAAGGTGCTGTGTTTGGGGGTGGCTGTTGGGAACGTGGGCATGACGGAGGATGAGCTAATCTCGAACATCATGTTGGCTATTAACTACTTGGTCAGTCTGTTGAAGAAGGGGTGGCAGAACGTGGGAAGCTTGACGATCAAGGCATCGATGTCGCCGCCCAAGCGGTTATACTAGATGTGGGCTTGCTCTGAGGCGTAAGGGACTGACAAAATAGAACGAGCATCCATCAGCCGTTGACATGTTACGCAATCGCTCATACATCATGAACATGGATTAATGAAAGTCTTTTCCCACGGATAGTGTGACCGTTGTTTACAAGCTCGCAAACCTTTGCAGCTCCTACTTCCTCCCTCCTTAAAATTGGACCACTACCCACAAGAACATACGCGTATATAGCGACCACACAGCATCGCAAACACGAAGCTCCGAAAGAACAGGCACACTCTCATCCACCCCCACAAATCACACCAACCGAGCCCCCAGCACCCCAAAAAAAATGTAGAACCAATTCCACAGCCCCTTCGTCAACAAGCGACACCCCAAGGACCTGAAAGGAAAGAACCAGTACAATCAATCAAGGGAGCCGGGAACGGAAGCCCACCCACGGAGAATTTCGCAAAGAAACTCATCAGGATAGCCCTCAGCAAGCCGCCGTAGCGGAGCTCCCAATGTTATGTAGATTTAGTTATTACTAACTGATGATGAAGAAGGAAAGTTAGGAGCATGGGAGTGAAAAGGTTTTATGGTGGGTTTGGTGGGTAAGGCTTAGCGTGTTGCTAGTGGTAATGATTGATGGCTGGGGCCAGGGGCAGGGCAGGTGTGACCGTGTGAGACTTACCTCATACATTAGTAAGGTAAGGTATTGCTGAACGTACGTTTAACGGGGTTAGTGACACGTCTGAGAACCTGAGGCAAGACGTACGCTCCATATAACCTAGAGCTTAACAAAGACATGAGATCTTTCAAGATAAGTTAAGGCTTCCGGGCATTTCTTCGATATATTAGTTCGTTCTGCTAACGTGCTTTTGATTATGCTAATGATACAGCACTATGTCGCAGCAAATATCAAGCACCACAGCCGAATCAAGCTCAACCTTCCTCGCCTGTATCACCTCTTCGTCCTGACCCTCCATTCATTTGATCCACCTCATACATACTCCCATGCCGCTGGTCCACTAGCGGTATAGGTCGGCGCCAAGGCATCAAACCCCAAGCACTCCCTCACACAACCCCCTGGCACATCCGTATCATTCAATCCCATCACATTTGCAAATATCTGCCAAGGCGCTGTCCCGTTCTTCGTAGGACAAGCCAAAAACTCTGTTGCGCCCAAGCCTGCAAAGCTGAAGGTGCCAAAGGAGGCACCGGGTTTTAGGGCAAAGGGGGAAAGAGCGGCGCCGGTGGGGACGATGGAAGAATGGGCTTGAGTGAAGCCGAGACGGCCGTTGGGGGCTACGTAGACCCTTTGACCACCAGGAACTTCTGCGTCCTAGGAACCCTTTAGCATGGTCTTGCTTTGTAGGAATGCCACAATGAATTGACTCCTCTCATTAGAGGAGGAAGAATATTCTTACCATACTACATCCCCCAACATTACCACTAACAACCAGGGCCGTCTGGGTTCCCGGTGGACAGTTCGGAGTAACAATGGTCGGGCAGTAAGACGAGGTGCCTTTGCCGATCCAGAAGGATTGGCCTGAAGCTTCGATTGGTTGGAGATGGATCGGGCTAGCTGAGCGTGCGGCAATGATGGAGAAGGGTTCACTTGCGAGTGCAAGTGGGAGGAGCGAGGCGAGGAATACAGCAGATGAGAGCCTCATGACTGACAGAAACGAGATCACGGTGGTGAACCAGATTAGAGTAGATGAGTGATTTGACAGACGTAGAGGATGACAAAAAAGACGGTTGAAAGAAGGTCAAAACAAGTAGCAGAAGAAACACGGGCCTTGAAGGTAGATTTTGAAGACGGGTAGATACTTTGTCACTTCGTTGTACAGGGAGTCCGGACGTCTGTCTTTGACCCGTTTGCTGGCGTTACCCTTTTATGTTGTGAAGCTGCTCGTATCACTGCAAAAAATAGCACAGCCCGCTCGTGTACTTCACTGCCAACGCAGATCTACCCGTGCCAATACTGTGTTGACCTCTTTCCCTCAGTGGCAACCGTACCGACCCGTATGACGTCAGGCTCGTTCGATACTCGTGTCCAGAACTGGCAATAAGCAGTTCGCATTTTTACATTGATGTTCCTCTTCTATTATTATTGTTGTGCGGTCTCACAGCTACGACTCGGAGCTAGCCATTCTACTTGGGCAGTGAGCGATATTCTAGTGTATAGAGCATCTCGTGTTACAAGCGAATACGGAGCAATAAATGCACAACGTCGTCACCAGAATCGTGACCTTCATGCATAGATACTTTACCCGGTATGGAATGTGCACTTTCCTACATTGTCTGTATGATACTTTCGCTCGCATGGTCCGTGACACTGTTCACTGTCGCCAGTGGCAACAAATATATTCCAGGTCATAAGATAGCTTTATTTTGCCAGAGTGCCTTAACGACAAAGCAGTATGCGCCGCTCCATTAGTACTTGACGGGATGCTCTTTGCGTAACCGCAGCAGTGAGCTCGGCCTCTGAGTCAGCGCATAGGTTTGGCCCAAGATCTTCCCTCGTCACCTCTAAATTGTCTGCTATTCCCTTTATATTCCCATGCGCCGACCTCTCCTGCGGAGCTGGCTTTGCGCATCCGCATCCAGCCAAAGTATCCAGAGACCGAACAATCAAAAGCTGTTGACGCAGGCAACTATCAGGAGCTATTCGCCAGGAAACCCCAGTGGTAGAGATGCTGATCTGCTCTACGATCGATATTTTCCGACTTTCTCCGAGTAAGATTGAGCGCCGTGGTTACGATAGTCATCGAAGCTTTGGTTCAAAGTCTTATTGTAGAAGTTTTACAGATTCCGTTACAACGCTTCGCCTTGGTGTTCTGTTGAGTCATATGAGAGCGAGTGTTGAGGACCAAGGTATAGACATGATACTCATGATCATAATCCTGGCCCACATCTATCGCTGTTCCACTGAGTAACAAGAGTCTTGTTGCGACCCAGGCTTCGTACCCAGAGATGGCGTCTATCAAAGTTGGGAAGACGGCAAGGTACGAGTAGGCTGTTGAGAAAAAGAGCCATCCCATGATAGCTTTGACACGCCAGCCTTTTACACCAAGCAGCCCTTTACTCAGTTGCCAAAGCACGTCCAACTTTGTCGGGTAAAGTGTCAGGGAAGTAGATAATTCATAGGGTGTGGTACGCATGAGCGCATCCGTAACATACGGTAGGACAGCCAAGCAATAATAATTGGAAGTCCCTAGATCAGCGGCTTTCGCTTGGCCAAGCTCATCTGCCCGGTTGGTATATCGATACCAACGAAGCTCCAGTTCCCGCCGTTAAAGAACCCAAACTTTGGCACGATTGGTTTACCAAATTCCTTGGGAGTGATATTGTTGGAAGTCAGTGGTTGCAGGGAAGATTCCAGGAATGAATGCAATCGGAAGTAGTGGCAATACTGCAAGGAAGATACCGGCATGTTTGAGGTGGTCGCCTACAAATCGAAACAATGTCTTAGACAACGTCGAACAACAGGTGTTGCCCCTTTGAAGATGCCCCTCTTTTACCTCCCAAACCTTCGTTTGGTGTCTCGAAACAAATCGATGAAAGCCTGAGGAGTCAAATCTTGAGAGAGAAACTCACGTCTTTACTTGAAGAAAGTCGATCCCCTAGAAGGATCTGCTACGCCTTTTTCCTACTTAAGGAACCGGAATCATATCTTAGTCGTGCTAATGAGCAAAAAAACGATTTTCTTGGCGTTCATCCATGGCGACGCGTTGCAGAAAGCTCCCTGAATTGCCTGGACTACTTGAGTTGGAGTACCCATGAGTATTGGGAGCCTGCTAAGCACTGCGCGCTTGTGTCCTTGGAAAGTAAGACCCTTCATTGCGAAGAGGTGATGACCCAAGAGAAAGCCCAAGTGAAAGCAACATATCTTAAATGTGACGGACAGCTAAACCTATAGGGAACTGTGGGCAATATATTTCTATGTAGACCCAGGAGCCAATCTCAATTTGATAGTGGCTTTTTTGGGTCCTTCGAACCCTTCGAGATCCTTTATATCACCATCTCCCACGAATACTAACCTTGCCGCAACGTAATACGTGATAAAAAGCCATAGTCGGCAACAAAAGTGTTAAGGCAGTATGAACATATGATAGAGTCACCACAATTTTGTCTGTTCAAAAACTGCACCAGAAACTTATAATTCAATACTAGAAATATTCGATGAATAATGACATTTGGACGCTACTTGGTGCACGCCACCTCTCAAAAGTAAATAAAATTGTGCTATAGAAAGTAAGGTGGTGCTACAGTAGGATCTCCATTATCTATTCACTTGATCTGTTGTTCAAGCGTACCAAAAAGTACCTTATATGTGCAAGTACAGTACCGCTCCGGAGGAAGCGCTCTTGGCCACACTCCTATCCTAAGCGCTTGCATTAGAAGCCTTGCCGATGTAGACGTATGGATGTCTACCGCCATGAAGCTGAGACTCAAACGCTCGGGTACCGCAAGCATATACGGCTGGGATCCGCCTGTAGACAGAGTAGGGAGATGTCTTGAACAGAGGCGATCCACCCAGTTTTCATTTCACAAGCGCTGGGTCAGAAAGAGTCGCTGTGGATCTGGAGGCAAAGGGGATTGCCCACTGTGAAGTTCCCTGATACGTACTTGGTTTGTAAGTGCAGAACGTCGACTGTCACTCGGCCGACCGAGCTGATCAATCCTCATCTTCGTCCTCTTCAATGACGCGTCTCTTCTTCGTCCTCACCCCGGTAGCACCTTCGTCATTCGCCTCATGTGCCGCCTTGGCCTTAGTAGAGCTGCCCTTTTTCGGTTTTTCCTCTTCATCCTCGAAGTCATCAGCCATCTCCACTTCTTCCTCACTCTCATCAGGCACAATCTCTGGCTCCTCGTCACTTCCAACTAGGAAACCATCGTCTTCGTCGTACTCATCCTCCCTAGTACGTCCGCGACCACGGAACTCCTCTTCCTCATCACTATATTCGCTGTTACGACGTCTAGGTTTCCGCTTTGGTTTGCTCGGTCGTGCCCTCGTAGAAGTCATGCCGTCATCATCTTCCAATCCACCAACCGTCAAGCCAGCTGAAAGTCCACCCATGCGAAGCCCAGAACGGCCTAAGACACGGTTGGCGCGGTCTCGTTCTCGCTCCTCTTGCACTTGGCGACGTCGTTGCGCGCGCACCTTCTCCTTTTCAGCGACTTCCGCCTTCTTCTTTGCCAATTCAGGATCCTCCAAAATACGGATTCTTGCTAAGCCGCCATCTGGCGCGGCCTTGTTGCCCTTCGTCGCAGCTGCTAGAGATTCTTGCAGCCGCGCCAACGCATCGTCATCTTGATCAGAAGAAGTTTGCACACCCAATGATGCAGTAATCTGGTTCGTAATGCGAATAAGTCCAGCCGATTCATGAGGGGCAGCAAGGTAGGTATGCGAGTCAAGGCGAGAGTCGTACGGAGGTATTCCGTTTGCAACTTGACCCCGATTGGCTGCATTTGCACCAGGCCCCAATGGGTCACTCTGAGGTGGAGCAAGTGGTTTAGCAGTCAACTCGAACTGCTCTCTTGGGTTTGACGCCAATTGAAGCGTGAATGATCCATCCGACCACTTTAGCAAACGCGTGTTTGACTGGAGATTCGCATGTTTTCCAGGTGAGTATCTCCACCGCAATGTATTGTTGGAGGTTTGATATGACGAGAATGTCGACGAAGGGTTTTCCGTAGAGTGGTGGTCAGTAGTAGGAGGTTGGAAGCTCCTTGGATCATAAGCCTTCGGTTCAATGCCTAGAAAGTCCGGACATCGAAGTAGATATAGCTATTCTGGAATTCAGTAATAGTCACACACCAATAGTGAAGCTTCCGCACGAGGCTACGCACCTCGCTGTCACTGGGACGTGGGACCGCGTGTCGACCTAATTTAACGTCCAAAACGGTCTCGGCCCTCTCTTCCATGTCAACGTCACCATTATCACCATCATCTTCTTCAACGCCATCAGATCTGTCCTGACCATCCACAGAGTCTAGCTCCTTGTCGTTGAGCTTGCGGCGCTTCTTACTACCACTCTGGCTGCTAGCAAATGTGTCAGCCTTGAGTCAGAACACAGCACAGATTGACCACACACTCGTTGTCTTCGGCTTCGGAGCCGGACCCAAAAAGCCCACCAGCATTATCACCTTCGGGTTGATCCGAAGCTGCGGGGGCCCCCTGCTCACCGACTGATAAATTGTCTTGTTCTGTGCTGCTCAACTCCTCGTCCATCTCGAAGTTACCCAGGATTTCAACTATGAGGTTGAAAGCTGCGAGGCTAATGGCTGCCGAATTACCTAGGCCAAGAGTCAGCCTAATATCAAGGCCATCAGCTGTGTTGAGCCCCGAGCAACTTGGACGTTGATTGTCGCTGAAATCCGTTTGATCGGATCTGAGTTCTAGCGAAGGGTCTTTACCTGCAAATGGCGGAGGGGGTTCTATGCCCTCGATCCAGCGTTCAATTCTTATTTCAGCTTCTTCTGATGTCGGTCTTGGTTCGGCAGGATGAGACAATGATTGTTCTGTAAGAGCAGTATGTCTTGTCAATTGTCGTCCTCGGTGTTGATCCTGGACAGGCTCCTGCAAGGGTCAGTGTGAAAGCCAGCCACACCTTAGGTAGGGCGGCAGCGGACTACCGGATTTACGTTCGACCGACTGCCGCCGCTATCTGTATTATTACCATCAGCGATGTCTTCTTTCAGTGAATCTCTTCCATCCAATATCAACCTTGAGTCCCTCAACAACGAAGCAAAGAGGTGGTGTCTCACCCATCCTGTTTTGAGCTACAAGGACTGCGCTGCACGGCTGGAGAATAAGAGTGCTGTCCAATTCTTGTAACGATCAGTATGGCGACGTTCTTCCAAAGTGTGTAAGTCACCTTATAATAATTGGATTTCTGTTGTCACTGCTATGGCGCGTCGATGTTGTCTGTACAAGTTTTCAATTTTGTTGCCAAGTTGGTTCATGTGTTCCGCGGGTCGCCCTAGTCACCGCAGCTGGCGGTACTCGCATAACATGCAGTTCTTTCCTGTCCATGTCTATGCTCTGCAATTTGTTTCCTTCCGCGTCCGCGAATGACAACCGCGACAGCTTTCAACATGGCATGGCTATATGTGCGCCTAGTGCTTGTCCTAGTCTTTATTGCTATATTCGTGATCCTATTTTACATCGAGTACAAAGAAGAGCACCAAGCCGCCTCTGAGGCCCACTTCAAATGCCCGCTCAGCTTGGAGCCTGCCTTGCCTAAACCACCAGTGCATCAATCGCGCATGGTACATCGAGGTCCTACACGTACCAAAACTGCTGAGCGACGGCTCTCTAAACGAGAGCAGTATAAGACTGCAGTTCCTTGTTTCAAACATCTGCGCTGCCTTAAGCCGTAAGGATTCCATTGGTGTTATTGTTCGTTTCCATTTCAGCTTAGCCACCAAAAGAATCCTTCTCGTGACATACCCTCCTGGCATATTCATTGAATGCTTCAAAGTAATCGACTTAAGAAGAGCACAACATCTCTAGAACTCTGTAACTGATGCTGCATGTTTACTTAGCCGCCAAAATTTCGGTCGCCAAACAAGCAAGCCCAATGGGAACGGCAACGGCAGTAACAACCAGCAAAAGGGTAACGGCTCACAAAATTCCTCGCCAACGACCTATGCTCCGACTATGCCACCCCTCAAAACCTCAGCGTCTTTCTCTTCGACGTTGGGATCCAACTCGGAAAACAGTCCCGGTAACGCAGACCTCCAAATTGAGCCAGAGCCTACCAAATTCTTCTTTCGTGAGAAGTATGCCCGTTTGGGCGTGAAAGGCAACTTCATGCCGTTGGCAGCACAGCCAAAGAACGTGGACCTCGGAGAATGGCTTGCCCACCAAGGTCAGTATTAGCTAAAAATGCATGAAGACTCTCGCTAACTCTATCTCCCCAGGTGTCGAGCAGTATCGCCTCGTCGAATCATTGCTCCAATGTATCCAAGAAGTTGACACACACAATGGCCACCCTATCTGCAATCCCAAAACATGCCCCGTCATGTCTGCTGGCCGGTAAGTCTGCTAAATCCTAAACACTATCAATTTCTATGTACCAATCCCCGTGTAGTAGCCACACCTACACCTGGCTCAACAACGACAAGATCCCTATCAAAGTCCCTGCGTCCCAGTACATCTCACTCGTCCAACGCTGGATCGTCGGCAAGATCCACGACCCAAAAGCATTTCCCACCGACACCTCAATCCCATCCAGTGCCTCGACCTATCCGTCTGGCGGCCTCAACACCCCCGGCTCCACCACTCCCATCGCCCTCGGCCCAACTAACCTCACTACCTCTGTCTCCCAATTCGCTGGTCATGACTGGGTTGGCAAGAAAGGCGGTTTCCCAGAGACCTTTTTCAACGACGTTAAGACCATTTTCCGCCAAATCTTTCGGCTCTACGGGCATATGTATCACTCGCATTGGGTAGAGCCGTTCTGGCATATCACCAGCGGGAGCAATGGGAATGGGTGGACGGATTTGAACAGCTGCTTTGTGCATTACGTTACCGTTGCCAAGCTATTCGGTCTTCTGAGCGACAAAGACATGGAGCCCATGCAACCTCTCATCGATATCTGGATTGCAAACGGGAGCATTCCAGCAGATGCAGCGAATGGTGCTTGTACGATAGTAGCGCCTCAGTAGAGGTTGTTGTTCACAGTTTGGGAGATGTTGCACAGCTAGTCTGGCAACCTGTGATGCTTATCGTCGCATAGCATAGCGGGTTATTACGGAGTTTTCTTGTGGTGGTCAAGACTTGACCTAAGATATCTGGATGATTTGGGCCTTTTGAGCAAGAAGTCATAAACTCTATTGCAAGAGCCGTCTGCTCTCTCAGGTTGTACGCAAACGGAAGCATAGAGTTTCCATAGTTTTCATAATTTTCCATAGCGCGAGATATCTGGCATCCTGGACGTTGCTGTCAACAGCGCTATGTCACCAAAATCAATCAATTTTCATTTTCAAGTATGATCTTCATCTGTCTTGAAGTGAAATACATTTGATTGAGTCGCAGACGTTGGTTGAAGAGGCGTAAAGCTCTCCTTGGAATTCACACAAACGCGCCACTCTAGCACCTTACAACGACTATAGTACATATCTGTATCGAACGTTGCCTCCATTAAAGTCCTATACCCATGCAGATTTCTCATATGCATTGACTAGCGAACCTAGCGTCGCTGTTTGCGAGGGCACGGATTTACATGTAGGAATGATAAAGATGGAAACCCGTCATGATCCGAGAGTCCCCCAATACCTAACACGTCAGTCTTCAAATCTCCTGGGACTGCCTGCCAAGTCGGAGCACCGATTGGCCTCTATATAACATGCAGAGGTGGGTCAGCATATGAGTGATGGATCCTGCGTAGAGTAGAGTGTGGTGGACTTGCAGTACTTCCGACCGTGAAGGTTGTCTGTGAAAGGCTTATGGATAAGCTTTGGCTGTAATTGATAGCTCTAGTACCATTCCCGTTGATTCTTGTAGCGGTCTTCGTCCTTTAACCACCCTTAAAATAGCATGACCGACCAAACAGGTTGGACAGCTGGAATACAATCCCAGCTGTAATCACAGTAATCTCTTCTTCCAGATCACACCTTTGAGACCACGATCGATTACACTGCCTTGAGTTGGTTCATCGTGGGACTCATTCTTTTCTCCTTCTTCTCTTCCCCCTGCTTCCGGTACCGCCTTTGGTAGCGAAGGGCTTGAGCACATCCTATGCCTGCTGCATAGCCACCAAGATGCGCTAGATGGTCTACATTAACGTTGCCTCCGCCGCCAATAGGTGTGCGGAAGCGTCTAATGAACCCGTAGATATCTAGGGCAATCAAAACACCGAGGAAAGCGTAGCGACTCTCTCCCTGAAGGAGCCTGTCGGGTACAAACATAAGGTGCAACGGTTTGTGAGAGTCGAGTAAAAGATATGTAGCAGCAAGGCCACAAATAGCTCCGCTAGCACCTAAGGAACAAGTGTTGAAGATGTTCCGCAAGACGTAAGAGGATATAGAGGTGTACGAAGAGATCACTCCACACGTGAAGAAGACGGCTAAGAAGTTACCGCGTCCAATGTCATTATGTAGTGAAGTTCCAACCAACCACAGTCCCAGAATGTTTCCAGCAAGATGTGCAAAGCTTTGGTGACTGAAAAAGCAGGCCACCATGCTGGAGCCATAAGGGAAGGCGGGGATTACGGTAAAATATCTGTTGAGGAAGCCCCATAGTGGAGGTAGTCTCCACAGGAGAAATACAGCAAAATTCATACTGATCAGCGTAAGTATCGTGGCGGCAGCAGGTGGAACATCAGGCCACAAGCGTGCCTTCCGAGAAGGGGGAATGTAATTCTGTGCAAAAAGTGCAGATAACCCGATGACTGCAAGGGTTACCAAGGTCGATGGCCAAAGTCGCTGGAACTTAGTCATCTTAGGATGCTCTTTGAATGCAGACGTTGCCTTTTCCTTGTATTTTTTGACCCATTCTGCTGACTCTGTTCGTCTTGCAACAATGGTCCTTGGGGCAGTCCTTGAAGTTGTGAGCCCTCCGGCGTTCCCTCCCGCCTGTTCCTTCTTCTCCTTCGCCTCCTGCGCTTCCGCTGCCTTCGACTTGTTCATTTCTTTTATCTGGTCAAAGACAGATTGGCTATAATTATCAGTCTTGTAAGCGCCGTGCTGTGGCTTATAGACAATATCAAGTTCATTTTCCTCCTCCTCTAATTCTCTATCTAGTCGTGCATTTATAGCGGCATCTTCGTCCATAGGATGATTTTTACGAAGCCAGGCTAAAGCCCTGTCCGACAAGGATGCAGGCGCTGTAACTCCTTCATCCAACGTACCAGAAACGCGTTGACGTTGTAATTGGCGTAGTAAGGAGTTGCCGTCCTTGCTATCCACATTTTTAGAAAGAATCTTTCCAATCTCGGCTTTTGAAAGGGGCTTCAGCTCAGATTTTGACGAGGGTTTACTAGCCCGTCCAGGAATCGACGACTCAGACTTCCACCGCAATAGAATCGTTCTAAAGCCTACAGCTCCGTGTCCGTGCCTGCTATGACGCCCAAGACCCTGACAAACAGGCCGAGTACTACTGGTTCCGCAAGCCATAATTGCAATTGACCTAATGCACCCGCTTTGCTGTCCTCGACGGAGGAAGGATTTTGGGCTGCCAAGGGCCGTTGACAAAGGTATCGAGAACGCTGTCTGCCGTTGGAAAAGGGCCTGACTGACGGGGCGCAAGAATCGCCATGTCGTCGACGAGACAGCGCTCATCTCACATCAATGTCAGGGTATGTACTCGGTTTTGTGGAAGTCCGGGGGTTGAGCGTTACAATCAGTACTGAGTATCATGACGAAGGTACTCACGGTACTAGAATAGGGCGGAAATTTTCCGCCTGCACCCGGATTGGAGGTTCCTGCCCACCTCCGTAGGTTTGAAAGGAGCTGCTGCCACTGGTATCCTGCAACGAATAAACTTAATACATACAGACTGCTTTATGCCGAACCATCTCCCATCTACTATATCCCGGATCTGGCAGATTTGATGCCCCGCCACCAGCCCCACCCAAATTGCTACAAATGTCCTCCACGTCAACCCCCATCCCTCTTCACCGCTTCGTCGAAGCCATCACTGACCTACCCCTCTCAAACCTCCATTTTAAAGCTGCAGAAATCCGCAATGCAATCGCGCACCTCGAATCATCGAACCAAGAACTACGCCGTTTCGCGGATGAGGGAGATCAAGACTGTGCAAACGCGGTGAAAGAAAATCGGGACGTCATTGGGAGGATGAAAGAAAGGGTTTTCCTGCTGAGAAAAGAGGTGGAGAGGAGAGGGTATCACTGGGGTGAGGATGAGGTGGGAGAGGCGAATGGCAATGATGCCGAGATGAGGGATGCAGAAGAGGAGGCTGCATTTGGAGCGGACGAGTGCAGAGAGGGCGCACACCCCGCAGGAGGAAGAATCGGGGATGAGGAGCTGGCAAGAAGATTGAGGGAGCAGATGGAAGAAGACAGGCAAGAAGAAGAAGAAGACGGTGTGCATCTTTGATTGAAGATTAGGCACCTGTGGATTATACCACAGTCGCGTATCTCCAGAAGCTTCCCAAGAAAGTTTGGTTAATACAGTGAAGGACCAGGTATCGCATGCAAGATCGACGCTGGGAGGTGCCTCACAAAGTTACTAATCCAAGTATTTAGCAAATGACGCTCGCGGTTCACACAAGGCCGGAGAATTGTCATAGGCTAAAACTCATCCGAGCACGCCAGACTGACCTGTTGCTAGCACTCTACTTGGTGGCAGGCACAGAAATGCCGCTTTAACTAAGAGAACTCTTAAATCACTCAACTAAGACTATTTGGAATGAACGGCGGTCTTCATGTCAGCTTGCTATCCATGAGCGTTTACCCTGCCCTTAATGCAACCCGTTTCTTAAGATACTGTAGTACTAGGATTTCATCATAGTTTAATAGTACAAAGTCTTATCGGAAATGCGACAGGTCTAGCGGCACGCTGCTCCCTCTGCCTGCCCTGTAAATTTTAGATCCCCCGACGAACTCTCTTGGCTTGGGAAGTTGGCTTTCATCTTGGAAATGCCACCTTGAATCCTCAATTCTAATGACTCTATCTCCACTGCTAGAGGAGTCGCGATTTCCCCCAGGACTGGTGTTATGATTTGATGGATTTCCGTTGGATAATGTGTAGGTGCTTGGGTCCAGCAAAGATCGGATTGGTTGCTGAGACCCTGATCTCGGCGGGGGAGGTAGAGAGGGACCTGGAGGAGGCGTTGAAGGTGCCAAAGGCACTTTCGCCAGAGGAGAAGAAGTGGGCGGAGGAGGGGGAGGTGGTGCAGCTGGAGATGCTAGTCCACTCCCAAATGCATTTCGCGCTGCTTGCATGGCTAGAGCTGAGGAAGACGTGTCATTCGCAAACGAATGCATGCTCGAGGGCGGGCCTGGCGGTGGAGGAGGTGGATGTGTTGACCGAAGTGGTGGAGGACGGGGAGCCGAACTCGGAGGTAGTGGGGGTAGGGCAGGGGGCATGGAAACAGCAGATGATAAGGGAGGTCGCAGAGAATTCGCTAGTGGTAGCGGAGGACCGGAAGGAGGTGCAGGTGCAGGTGAGTGCGGAGGAGGTGGGGCAGCTGCAGAAGTTTTCCTTAACGATATAGGTGGTGGCGGTGGTTTCGATGTTCCTGGGGGAGGGGGGGGAGCTCTTGGAGGCAGATCAGATGAGGATTGCGGCCTTCGTACTGGCTTTGGGGGTACTTTGCGGAGATTTGCGACTAGTGGGTTTGAGGGCTGCGGTGGTGATGATTCCGTAGTTTGTGGCGAAGGCCTTGATGGTGCAGGCTTTAATGCATTTAGTCGGGGTGCTGTTGGGGGTTTTGGCGCAGATGAAATGGGTGGCTTCGGAGCAGAACTCCTCGAGCTTTCTGGATCGGAGAGGTACGACGAATCACGTCCAGTATCGATGCCTCCACCAGTTTTTCTCAGCTTCGGCATACCAGCCCCTGCAAATATTCCTCCGAGTTGGGGCCCCGATGGTAATCCTCCAGAATCCCCACCTCCACCACTTCCACTTCCACCAGTATCACTATTACTTCTGGCTCGGTTTGATATACCTCCGTTCGAAGCAGGCGGCGCAAGCTCACTTGGTGGTTTTCGCAAGCCCGATATTGGCACAGGTGGTGCGCCATCAACAGGCGGACCTACAGATGTACCTTTACCTTTATCTACTAGAGGAGCTGATCGATCGTTGGTCACTGCCTTTTTGAGCCTCGCACCTTTGGTGATATCTGTGAGTAAGGCGCCCTAAATTTGTTGTCAGTCTCCTCGATATCTACTTCAAGGCCGCCAGCTCAACTTCATTTTAGATGAATTTGAAGGTGAACGTAGACCATCAGAAGACGTACCCGATCTTTGGCAACGGTTGGTGGAGGCCTTGCCGGTAATGTAATTGCCCCTCCAGGAGGTGGAGGCGGAGGAGGTGGTGCGCCTGGACCACCAAAGCCTGGCATCGGCGGAGGCGGAGGGGGTGGAGGAGGACCACCGGGCATGTTGCCTTCGAGGTGAGACTGTCGCGCGACTGCGTAACCACTGCCTCAATGAAGTGCTGAATCTCCACAGAACTGACAAGAGTTTGATTCCGTTGTTGGCACCACGAACAGCTATGACCTGACGCTTCCCAGCCTGAGGTATATTTGTTGGTATCTAATTGCCCCGCAGAGGCTTCGCCGCCAAACGCGCGGAACACTACCCGCGGGCCAAAACAGTCAATATGGGATTGTGCCCTCCGTACGCAACTGCAATAGCACTTTTCTTATACCTATCATGGCGTCCCTCCGTTGCGTCCAGCCTCGTCTGCCATTGTATAAGCTGTTTCTGGGAGCTACCGTCCGCCCTCAAGCAAAATATATGCGATACAGCACAAGGTGCTCACGATTTCCAATTCTTTCTTCTTGCAGGAAACCTTGCAGATACTTTCCAGTCAGACCATTCGCAACCGCACAATTGCAAGATTTCAAGCCCACGACGCGATTCAACAATGCCTCGTTAACTCAAATGCTCGATATGGTCAATACTCTCTTGAAATCCTCCACAGTTCCAAGCCAGGCGTCGGTTGAAGGGGCGTTGGCAGATTGCGAGTCATATGGAAGGGCTCTTTACGAGAGTGTGGAGGATGCTGGGCCAAAAGACGAAAACACCCCAGCTTCTACCTTACTATCTCTAGAGAAACAGCAACAAGGCTCTAGTCGGCCAGCTCAATCCGTTGGGATGACGAGGGTTACGAGAGAAAAAGTGGTAGACAAGTTGTCTACACTCGCTTACTCCATAGTCTCAGATCCAAAGGTTTTCATTACTCCTACAGCTTTGGCTTCCTATGTCGCTACGCAATGTCTGATTGGCCGTCCCGAAACCCTTTCTCAGGTCTTCGTTCTATATTCAAGCAAACCAATCCCACGTCCAGGATCTTCCCCAGCGAAGTTCAAGCCTGCAAACCCATTTAAAGCTTCCTCTGCAGTCCCCTATGTCCTTGCAGACGCCGCCTTAACCGCAGCCATCGAGGCAAAGAACCTCCCCCTTTGCCTCGATATAATCAATACCAGCGTGTGTGCCACTGCATTCAACAGGAACAAACTTATCCGTCGTGCACTTCTGCCTGCCACGGCAGCTGCACTGGCACCTGTAGCGGCCTTTGTACTAGCTTCTCAGCTGTCCGTCTACCAAGACAATATGGATCAGACAGCGGCTAGGAACTTGATATTTGCCGGGACTCTAGCCTACATGGGCTTCACATCTGTGCTCGGTATCGTTGCGCTCACGACGCGAAATGACCAGATGAACCGCATTACTTGGGCCATTGGTCTGCCTTTGCGAGAGCGATGGCTGAGGGAAGAGGAAAGGGCACTTGTTGATCGTGTGGCCGCAGCCTGGGGGTTCCAGGAGGAAACGAGAAGAGGCGAAGAGGAAGGGCAAGAATGGGAGGCATTGCGGGAGTGGGTGGGACTTCGCGGGATGGTGCTGGACCGTGTATCATCAATGGATGGCATGGAATGAGGCAGGGGTTCTAATATCAACTAAGGAAAAGGACTAAGAGATACTTCATCATCTACAATGCCAAGCGTCAGGATCCAGCCGCAAGGAACTCGGGTATATGCCCAGGCCGGGGTCTCTATATAGTGGGAAAATGGACGTGCCGTTGAGGTAAAGAAGATTTCCGCTGCTCAATTTCCCCAGCTTCCATCGGCCTGAAGCGTCCGATAAGACCAGAGGCAGTGGCATGATCTAAAATCGAAAGCGATGAAGGAGTCTCGGACGGGAGATGGGCAAGCGCGGAACGCGATAGAAGATGGCATGACGCCACATATCTGGGGAAATGAACATAGTTCGATGTCTACCTAGGTGTTCTAAAAATTCGCAAGTCATAGAAACAACAGTAACCTACACTGTCCTCTAAATACTCGCTCCAACCTGTATGATCTCACTCGTCCTATGCTCATCACTCCTCAAAGTTGGCCAACTGAGCTCACTGGCCTTTGCAAGCGTCAATTCTAACTTCGTTCCCATAACTTTGTATGTTGATTTTCCTTGATCTATCGGCCCGAATAGCGGCATTTCCTTCTCGTATCTCTTCTGGTCTCCAGTAGGTAGATCGAGGGAGATTGTGGTAGGGGACGTGAATTCCACTTTGGCGTGGGATTTGTCGATTTTCTTGAGGTAAAGCGAAGCGATTACGGTTGTGAAGGTTTGGTAGAAGTCGTGCCTGTTACAAAGAACATGCATCAGCCATCTGATTGAGAAGCCTCCAGAACAAGCATGTCAACCTACCTAACCTCCAACAACTTCTCTTCTTCCCCACTCTTCTTCCCACTCCCAATATACAAATGCCTACTTTTCCTCTTACACCCCTCGATTTTCATGAACTCGTCGAATTCTAGTACCCGCCGTTTGCAACATGTCCACCCTTTACTACCTTCGTGAAAGAGCGCATGGCCCGGGTGATAGACACATTCCTCGCCATCTCGTGACGAAGCTGTCCCACTGGCAGAAGATGAGGTGGTATTGCAGCCGCGCCGGCGGCAGGTTAGGTTCGGTGGAACAGGGATAGACGGGTCATCCGTATCTGATTCTGGGGGAGCGATGGGCACAGGCGGTTGTGCGGTCAGTGCGGGTTGGGGAGCACGAAAAGATGCTGTGACTTTGTTGGTGATGGGCACTGGTTTCCTAGTGGGTGGTGCGGGCTCTGGTTCAGTTGATTGTTTGGGCTCAGGCGCAGGCGTGTCGTCTACAGTAGAGTGTTTTCCTGTCGTACACGGCGGAATAGAAAGAAACTCGTCAAAGGTCAGAACGCGAGCTTTGCAGCATTGCCATCCTGAACTTCTATGTCAGCAATAGGTTGGTGGGAAAGTGACGTTATAGAAGAGGGAGCCCAGACACCTTTCTGCCCCTCATGGAAGACTGGAGGCCCTGGGTGATATTGACAATCCCCTTCCGTGTCTGTAAAGCTCTTGCCGCAGCCTTTATGCACACATTTTTGGGACATCTTGGGCTCTTGATAGTACTCGAGAGTTTGAATGTAGTGATTTATGAATGTTGTGGTTGTTGTGTAATATAAGGTATTGTAGTTTACTAGAAAGCACGCCGGCATTCAATACAGGGAAGCTTCTAGTTAGATATTTGTCTTCCATGAGCCTTTAAAGGTCTCGCATGTAGCGAAGTACAAATTTCAATGAAAGTGGAAATTCGTGCTACGATTTTGGCTATTTGCCGTTTCGATAATGCAAACCTAGGATCCATACAAATGTATACGAAGCTTTGAAAGGAATCATGAATACCTCCAGCATACTAAAGTTAATGTGGCACGAATGGACTTATATTTAACCCCACAAGTATATTCGTTACGAGCTACAGCCTTGAGGCCCCAGATAGAACGAGTATGATTTAGCTAGTGTGAGGACGTTGTGCCTTAATAAAAGGGAGCCTTGAACTTCGAACCGTATGTGGCACCTAGAATTCCGTTGGGTTTTTGAATGACATGAATGAATTCGGCATCCTCAAGGTCCTTCATACAATAATATCATCGCGGGTCCTTGGTCCTGCTTTTGGCAATTACTCGTCGAACTCTGAATTAGAAGAGACGTAGACGACGAGCGCCATTTTCCCATCGAAGTACGCAACCCCAGGCCCATAACGTCGCTACGCCTCTTATATGACGAAATTTTTAGGCTCATTCTTCGGAGCAAGCCAGCCCACATCTTGAGGCTGTCTTCGCCCTTACTGTCAGGCGTCGAAGGGTCAGGGACGGAATGCGCACGAAGGAGACGAGGCTTGGACGCAGGCTGTCTTTGGAGGTCAGGCGTTCCTTGGCCCAGAAAAACAGGTTTAGGCTTGCGTCTGATTTGGAGCCAACCAATCTCCGGGTCGTCGACTTCTTCCACGGGGGTGAGAGGTTCACAGGCAGAGTATGCGCGAGCGCGCAAATGTAGTGAATCATACTCTCGTCGAGCTTCCCCAAGGCTCTTCCGACCTCGCATTGGCATGTCACACCACAAACACATACGGCCGCCAAAACAGTTATGTAGTGGCTTCTTTGAACACCCTTCGATAACGCACTGCTCGAGTTTCGTACCTAGGCTGGAATTCTGCGCCGTCTTGCATCTCGAACACAGCCAGCCGTCAGGTACAGTACATTGGCAAAATTCTTCAAATTCTGCGCGCTTTGCGTACGAAACTTGCGTTTTGCTCTGCAAGCGATTGAGTTGTATTTCGGGATGCTCACTTCGAGCCCAACATTCAGCACACACGTGACGACGACGATTGGCGTACGTAGAATCCTGCTTCCCAAAGGCATTTTTGATAACGCATGCGTCACAGGTTGACAATGTACACCTCAGGCAGCCTTTTGAGACATATCCTTCTGTATGCTGTGGGTCCCAACACAGTAAGACAATGTCGAAGCTGGGCTTGAGCGACGCAGAACGAATGCCACTGAGCTCTTTGTCTACTTGCTCTGCCTTTTCGAGGTCCTTGTCATGCGGGGAAGCACAATCCATTGAGGTTGCGTTTCAAAAAACTCAGCAAAGAATGTGAGACACTCTTACTAGAGCTTCCAGCATCAGACGAGATGAAAGTGGAGCAGAAGCGTAGCTAGAGATTTCTGGCCTTACACAAGAGCATTGAAAAGGAAATAGAGGAGTAGAGCAGCTCGACTGAGAGAGAGGAGGCTGTAAGGCCTTCATGCGGCTGAACGGCCGAGGAGAGGCGCTCCAACCCTGGGTTGTATCTAGCGGTACAGCAGCCTTGAGGCACTTTATAGGAATTTCGACAGTACGTACATGTCGCCAATAATTCAGGTTCAACCTTGCCTGATAGACGAGGAGATAGCTTCCTCAAAGTTAGCTTACGGGTCATTTTCCGTTCAGGCCGTTCGACTAGCGGAATTTCGTTCATCACACTATAACTTAGTGATAGAATATACGGAGGTGCAGTATACGGAGGTACGTCGTAAAAGCAGAGTCAACCCTCGATCTAATAATTTACATGCTTTATCCGTCCTCGTAAAACTGACGTTCAAGCTTGCGGGTAATGCGGCCTACATCTCATCTTCTACAGCACACTGCTCGTATTACTCTTTTTACTCGCTCTAATTGTGGACTTTGTGAGACCGCAAAGTCAGTACTTGGAACTTTGGGCAGCAAGAGGAGCTTCGAATACAATGAAATCGACATCATGGCATCAAGTGCGAAGCAATGGAAAGATCTCTACGAGTTCGATACACCTGTGGTAAGGGAATAGTACTATGCCTCCCGTTGCAGGACTAATGAAACATCATGTGTAGGTCCACGTCCAGCGGGTCTTCCATACGTACTCAAAGCCTGATATCGCTACGGAAGCTCGGAAGCTCATGCATCGCTTCACCGAGGACGATGTCGAGCTACTGATTGACGAAGCTGAAGGTCATGGTTGATCTAGCCTTTCCTTGGAGGCTCTATCTAAGTGCTGCCATGTGGCGCAATAGGCATGGATCTGTGACTTTTGCAATTGAAATGTCGTTATCGACCATAAGGACCAGTCATTCTTGCCGCTCCGGACACAGCTCCCTTTGCCATGTTCAACGCAGAGTGGACATATGATCCTCTAGCTGCCGTAAGGGCAGAGGTCATATAAGCTGGCAAAGCAACCATATCCGCTACAACCGACACCTGATATCGTCAATCGAATGGTCGCTCAGTTGCGTGGGTTGGCCTACCATTTGGAATCCCTGATCAGCAAACTCCCTGGCTTGATCTCCCGATGTGGCATATATTCCACTGCTTATGTTATTCTCCTTCGCTACACGCTGCACTTTCGCGATAGCCTCCCTCAGCTCATCATGCATGGTGCCATCCAGGATGGGGTGCCCGATGTTGTTACCCAAGTCAAAGGGACCAACAAAAAGAACGTCGATTCCGGGTACCTTGGCTATCTCGTGGATCTATAAATCATCTCAGCATTCTACTTTACGCCCATGCGCATCCACCTTTGTGAAGGGTCATACATTATGCAACGCCTCTTTGGTCTCTATTTGTACAATTGTGACCAGGCTCTCGTTTGCCTGCTGCAGATACTCCGTTGATGTTTGACCCCCAAAATTTTCCATTGGAAATGGCTTTTCAGTCAATACGCACTTCTTTTACAACGTAACTTCTCTAAAAATTTACTTACTGAGCCGAAGCCTCGCTGGCCAGTGGGAGGGAACTTAGCCGACTGAACCAACTTTTCCGCGTCGTCAGCGGTGTATAGGAGTGGTACGATTACCCCATGAGCTGAATACCTATTGTTAACTCGGAGACCTAGGTAAAGAGACCGGATGAATCGCTCACCACCGGAGTCCAGGGCGCCTAGAATAAAACAGTCTATAAGCCAGTCTCGCAACGCGGAAAGCTAGAGATGTCCTACGCTTGACCATCCAACCTTCATTGGCTGCTATTCTCACGAGTGGGCTCACTCCACAGGCTGCGATGGCTGCGACGGCTTCGTGCATAGCACTGTCTACACAAGCGTAAAGAATGCTCGCATCAGTGCTGCCACTTCTGCACACCGCGACTGTGCCTTCGCTCCCATACCGTCGATATTGCCATGCTCAGTGTCAACCAGTACCCAATCGAAACCACAGCGCGCAATTGTCCTGGCTTGGTTACTCCCGGGCAGCATTTGCCAGGCTCCAAAGGTAAGGCCTGAACCAGTCTTGAGGGCTTTAAGAAGTCGATTTGCTGCTTGCATGTTGGGCTTCTGTTTTCTAATATAAACAATTCTCCATAAGGATTAAATTCCAAGTTTTTATTCGCAACCGTACAACCAAAGAACAAGCCCAAATTCTTGGTGGGGGCCGAGGGAGCCGTTTTGTGCGGGAGGGGTATTCGTCCACCAGTCCCAAATGTGATATGACGCACCAATGGTGAAGGCCGACAATTTACGCTAGACTTTTGGTTTAGAAAGAAGAGCATGATAACAATTTTTCGATTCACTGGAACTTGCATGGAATGTCTGTGTACCGAAGAACCAGCAGAGATTTCCCGAAGAGGCATAGCCAAAAGCATTATAAGTATTTCTCCCCGTGAGGCAGATTTTCATAGCATTGACTTTCCTTCGCGTGGAAGAGATGTACAAGACCTTGAACCCCACATTGTACACGAAAAACATTACTCTGTCTACAAACCGCCGAAGTGATTTGGAATAAGGTAATCTACCTAAGGTACGTTACCTCAGGTACGTTACCTCAGGTACGTTACCTCAGGTATGGAAAATTACGGATAGGTCACGTGAGTGTAATTTAGATGTCGCTTACCCGACTGGTATCGTAATAATAATGTGCCAAGATGGTACTCTGAGTTTATTACGGTATTGTTTGAATTTGGTGAGCCACTTTCAGCTTCTAATCATCTTCTACAAGGAAAGGCGTTTCTTACTCGCTACACCTTCTGGGTCAAGGATATCTAACCGAAGGCTCGAATAGAATATAGCAGATGATGTCCCTTCAGCCATATGTCAACAGTGAGTACCACATTCCGCGCTTCTTACTGCTTAGACGACATACACCGCTAACACCTTATCCTATCTGAAGAAAAGGTTCTCGTCCTCACTGCAGACGGCAGAACTCTAACTGGCACTCTCCTTTCCTGCGATCAACTGACGAACCTTGTCCTGGGCCAAACAATCGAGCGCGTAATAAGGCCTCATGATGATCCGGAATCAAGCGCCGAGGTTAGCCATGGGCTTTATCTTATAAGAGGGGAGAATGTTGCTATTTGTGGGCTGATGGATGAGGAGTTGGATGCGAGTATTGATTGGGCGAAGGTGAGGGGCAATGTGGTTCGGGGCGTGAAGCATACATGAGGGGAAACAGAGAAAGTCGATGCCACGCAAGGATCTCCGAGAAAACAAGACGCAAACGGCCGGAAATGAGGTTCGAACGTCCACAATCAACCAGATAAAACCATTGAAGTAGGAAAAATGCTGGTCAGATAGGGAACGCCCAATTATGTTGGATAGGTGTGTTAAGGCATCTGGTTGGCCAACTGTAAAGTATGTCTGTTGAATCATCTCTTGTCAAGCCACTTAAAGATAACATCGGTACCATTTCCCGCAGTCAGCCCTCAAGCTCAACTCAAATAGAGCAGATCGATTAGGACTTTGAGACGTGTATAAGGGTAGTAGTCGGTCTGTGGACCTGTCATATGGCATTGGGTATTGATACCTTACGCGTCGTGATGATACTTGGCAATATTCGATTTTCTGCCAAAATGTTAGTGGTTCTATATATCGAGCTTTCAAACAACAAACGGACTTTTAAGTTCAAATGGGGACGGTAAACCCATATGCAAGCATGTGGTATTTGTAGTCATCGATGTCGCCAACAGGTATGCGAATGCGCGAATTCTCTAACCTCACCCGTCGACAGTACGCACTTTCCCTTTAGAGACTCTCTATTATTTACTCCTTTTCTAGTCCCATCCAAATATAGTACCTATAGAATATGTCTTTTACAATTTTCATTTGTGTATCAACTTGCTGCCTCGTGGTCATCAAGAGAATGGAAGCCATAGTTCAAATCTGTATAGAGGTATAGCCTCTAGACAGTCTAAGGTTAACGTCTTCGTAACGAAAATTATAAGGAACTCTTTTGAAGTAGACCTAGCACTCTTCGTAGCTCAGTAGAATCGGATCGTAGATAACTGCACGGTCTTCCAACCTAGGTCTCCGTACACCAATCATCAGGTTCACCTTCCTTCAACAAAACCCTTACCTAGTCTCAATTACTACAGGACCTCGAAGCTGCATCAGTCATACTACCTGCACTCCCTGCACTTCCGGTGACTACCGCTAATCTCCAAGGAAAAGAAAAAGAAAACTAAAAAGAAAGGAAAAGATGTCCTCCCTCTCCCGCCCCCTCACCCTTCTCGGCCTCCTTCTCCTCTCCCACGCGTGCGCTATCCTCCCTTCCGCTTCCCCCAACCTTCCACATGCCCACTAACCACCCCTATCACAGCTGCTACTCCGCCTACGAACATTACTCCCTCACCACCGCCTCTGCCTCAAATCCCCATCTCTCCACTCAACCTCCACCCATCGCCAACAGCAACCTCCCCGTCGACATCTCCCTTGAAACGCTAACCTCTGTAATCTTGATCTGTGTCGGGCTGGTTCTGGGAAGCGAGGAACTGAAACCGATTAGCTGGAGGGTTTGGGCGGGCAAGGTGGAGAGGGAACACGGGGCAGGGGGACCGTTTGGAGGCCTGGAGGAGAGGTGGGGCTTTATGGATGTCAGGGTCGGTTTTTTCTATGATATATTTGTGGGAACAGCAGAAATGGAGCCGTCTTGTGGGATGTGGGCTAACGTATGATGTGCGATGTAGGCAAAGAGGAGGGAATTTGCAGATTGGGTGCGGGGCCAGGAGGAAGTGGGAAAGGGCCAATGATGGGGTGGGACTGTAAGGCATTTGGTTTGACATGGCATGGCTTCTGTGGTTTGTGGTTGGTTTGGATGGTGTTGATATTGCAAGAAGGAGCGGGAATATCGGTTCGCCGCAGTGTTGATTGCTAGAGATACCCTTGGGCTATGGAATTTTCGATAGATATAGAGATTAGAATGACTCTGGGCTTTCAATACGTTGAGATCTCTCGAAGTCTTCATGGTTCACTAAATCGCTGGTGATTTGCAGGTAATGGTCATGCAAATATGACGGTTGATGACCCAGGGTCGATGTCAGGGGAGTATTGATAGAGAGCTCCTCAGACTGACGGATTCAAGTTTAGCGATCTTGGCGGACGAGGAAGCAATGTGCAAACGAGCGGCTGATAGCCAGACATTTGGCCACGAACCGTTTTCGTCACAGACCATCAATATCGCTGCTTCTTAACGGGGCATCAATTCCATCCTCTCCAGAAGCCCTCGAGGATCCTCTGTCTCCTCTTCGCCATAACGATCTGGACCAAAATCCCTGAGATCTTGGATCAGAAATGCCCTTGCCGTCTCTTCCTAGAAATCATGGTCAACCACAGATATTCTCGGGCGGCGAGGCTTCGATATCTTACGGCAAGCTTAAGATCTTCTTCTTCCTTTTCCGACATCGTTGCACATGCAGCAACCAAATCTTCTCCCATAGCGCTTAACACTATAAGCTCTTCCGCCCTGGCAATAATTGCTGGGTCAACGCCGTTCAATGCCGCGCAGCTGAAATAAGAAAGTCAGAACCTCAGACCTACTCTATGGAAAGTAGCATACCTGGTACCATGACTAGAGTTACTCCGGCCAGGTTGGAAGCTTCAGAAACCGTCAATATAGAGCGTCAGAAGGCTTGGGGGCACGTACTTGTACAGGTAGGTGATCTGATCCTCGACGTCTGCTGTTTCCATTGCGACTCGCACTTGCATGTGACTGAAGAATAGAGAAGGCCGGGCCTCAAGGAACCCATTTTCGAATACTTCATGGAAATGCGTGGCTCCTAACACTTTGGGTCGCCCGTCACCAAGTTCAAGGAAATGCTCAAAGACACCGCAGGCAAGACCAGCACCATCTTAGTGTGAGTATCAGCATGTTTCATCCGAATTTTGCCCCGAGCATACCACTAGATTCAGTCCCTTTGCCAAACTCGTCAATTATGACCAAGCTTCTGCATGTTGCCAGCGAAATCGCGAGAGCGACTTGTTGAAGGTCAATCATGAAGGCACTTTGGATCTTTGATACAGTCTCCCTGGTGGCAATACGAGTTAGTATCTTGTCGGTCAGACCAATGACTGCCCTTTCTGCTGGCACGAAGCAGCCTACGTGGGCCATGTACACGATCAAAGCGATCTGTTTTAGGTAAACGCTCTTGCCGGAGTAATTCGGTCCAGTCATCATTAGCATACTCGGTCCCTCAACATGGCCAACGACACACTCCGCTTGAGAAACTCCCCCAGGAGGTAGCGAGTGATTTTCTCCAGCTCCGCCAACTAAGAAAGTGTCGTTTGCGATATAAGAGGGTACAGTGAGCTCTTGCAATGGGTGCCTACAGACCTTAAACTCCAACGATCTCCACGAGAGGCGGAATCCTTACCGGCCACCCTTGATGTTGATAATATTCCTTTCCGTCATGCGTGGTCTCGAGAACTTGTATATTCTGGCTCCCTGAGCTAGAGCCAGAAGGCTAACCGGTTAGTCTATAGCTGAGCAAGCCGCACGGGGCAGATCCACACCTGTCTAATTCGCCACAGATATCGGATGCAGAATTAAGCATGTCCTCATACCTTAATACCTCCTGACCAAGCTCATGAATGATATCTATTTCCTTGTCTAAAGTTTCCGCTAAAGGTAAGAGACCTCGATTGACAATTGAATAGAAAGGAACCTACCACAGATGATGGCGTACATATCCCCAAGCGTCTGATCCAACTCTCTCATCCGGAAGTCTTTGTAATATACTCTTAATCCCGTAGAGAAGACTAAGTCCCATTGTGTGTCTTCTGTCTCGCCTCCTTCATATTTTCCTCTGCCAGTTTCTGGGTTCATAGGCATCGAAATTAGAAAGCCTATCTGAGGGAAGAAAATCACGTTCAGATCCACACTGTACTGTCTGGGAATCATTGCTGCAATCTCTTGCGAAATTCGATTCAGCAGGTCCTCGATGCCATCGTAAGTCTGCTTCATCGTATCTAGATCGTCATCCACCCCGGCGTTCACCACTGTACGATGCATCTCTACTGACGATGAGAAGTCAACCTGGGATTCACGAGTAAGCCATCTTTTCTTGATCAGAGGCGCACCGGTGTTGAAGACGCACGATTTGGCTGACCATAGTTCCAATATGAGCGAGCTGACGAGTTTCAAACTTTTCGAGCACCTGCCACTTCTGCTAAGTAGAGCTGGGACAGAAGAACTCGAGCTTCGTTCACCTTGATCCAGATTGAAAGGTTCTCCGCGCCGGTGAGCTCACTACATGCATCCCGTATATGCAGTGTATGAAAGGCAAACTGGGTTATAGTCAGCATGGATCCCCAATTGTTATGGAGTTCTTCTGCTCTACGGATCGGAGGCTCGACCAAACACCGCTCTTGATCCCACCTCCCTTGCTCATACCGTTGCTGATACCCTTCCTCAGATGAATCATTACCGTCTTCATGTTCTTGATCTGCCCCAAGCTCTTGACTAACATGTTCAAAGGACCGCTGTTATCTGGCCGAAGAAATACACTAGCCGTATCAAGTCTCTCGTTAATTATGCCTACATCGAGACTTGGGCGCAAAAAATACTGTCGTAAATTATACTTTCCTTGCGCAGTGCGAGCTAGATGATGGAAGAGGCCGTACACGGAAAGCCCTTCCTTCCATCCCGAGGAAGCTTTGGTAGGTCCTTGGTTGTGGGATTGGGGGTGGGACTCAGACTGCAGTATCTGCAGAGAAGCCAGCGTATCTGCATTCACGAACCTGCAAATTTAGTAAGCCACCGCCAGTTTCGGCAATCGCTGCTGTTGATAATAACATACATAAAGCCGCCCAGGCTGAACATCTCCACTGTCAAGATGCGGAATGCTAGATTAGCATCAGTATCTCCGGGTAGGTAATATACAGCCTTCCTTCGTTGCAGATACGTTAGCACTGCTCCGGCACAGCCAATTGTAAGACGGCTTTCGATATCAATCTTGCCAGACAACCTCAACAGTATTCCTTGGCGTCCTGTGTAGCCAGTGTCATTGCCACCGTTTTGATCATCGTAGGCATCAGTATCTCCAGGAGTGAGGAAAGACACTTGCGATTCGGCGTCAGAACCAAGGCCAAGGTTCACCAGTTTGTTCTTTCCGGCTTCGTAGCCGAACTCTGGAGAAGGACGGATTTCTAATACGTAAGGCAATCGGAATTGATTCACTGCAGGGTAGGCTAAGCCAATTAACCCATAACCGATTTTAGAAACATACCATCTCCATCGACTGATCTTCGACTCCTTCCTTCCGGGTCCAGATGAGCATCTACACTTTCGTCCACTCTTGTTGACAATAGTATGACGGTAGGCTGAACATGGAGCTTCACTGCTCTCCATTAGGGGGTGATCGAACCCTAGATCCAAGGCAACTCACGAATATCAATAACCTCAATCCCACCACTCTTAACGTCCTCCATCATGTAAAGCTTCTCCTCCCTCGCGACGTAGTAGCAACAGCCTACAATTCCTCTATCCCTTAAATCGACAGCCATGACAACTTCGTTGAGAGAATCATTGTCCTCTCGCACCGAAATTTCATCGTCAGGCTCTGCCAACACGTCAACGCCTGACGGTGTATGATGTGGTGATGATGAATTAGGGGTGGCGGAACCAGCTCGAGAAGATGGAATTACAGAATTTCTCCCACTGCTTAACGGACGCATGCTAACCCTCCTCTTAAGTTGTTGCTGTGGATGTCCTCCGGGCTTTATGCGAGGGACTGACGATGATCGTGCCACTGAAGATGAGCGGATGCTGTCGCTCTGACCGACAACTGGGGTGACAATGGAAGAACTTCGACGGCGTTTTGAAGGTATTTTGAATGCCATTGCTAACAATTCTCATGTGGGTACGTAATTCAAATGAAAAAAGGGGAAGCAGAAGGCAAAAACAACATGGAGCATGGGGTTAACATCAAGCGAAGGTGTACCAACATAAATACCAACGAGTCAAGGATTCATCTTGATTGAATGCCATGTGTATACTGGAACCTCCAATAAAATAAGCTTCTCAATTATCGTTGAATGTGCTGAAGAGGCCAATTAGTACAAAAGGAGTAGTATATTTAGCGATGGATGAGCTGAGCGGTCAACCCAGCTCTTTCACCAAATCTTGACTTATTGCTCTCAAAGGCTATCGACGAAGGCAGACTACGAGTGCAAATACATTCTTGGCGGTACCAGCAGACGTGCACCATCGTTATGTGACTATGTAGAGATCACCTACATAATGACACAACCATGTACCGACATCTTACAGACTCACTCCGGTACTTAAACCCAAGGCGATGCTTATGTTGTAGTATAGGCCTAAGACTTGGAGTTATCCTTCTCATTTGGAATGACTTCCAAGCCGTTTCCGGCTTCGGCCACATGTATCTTGACTTTTTGTCCGCTCTTTATTTGCCCTCTGATGATATTATCTGCCAACTTGTTTCCAACCTCTCTGGATATGAGACGATTAAGCGGCCGTGCTCCATAACGCGGGTCATAACCTTCGGTTGCCAGCCAATCTTTTACCTCGTCATCGACACTTAAAGTGATGCGACGATCATCAAGACGCGCTTGCAGTTCTTTTAGACGAATATCCACTATATCCCTCAATGCGGTCTTAGGAAGACGGCGAAACACTATAAAGTCGTCGATGCGATTGAGGAATTCGGGGGAGAAAGAAGAACCGACTACATCCATAACAGCCTTCTTGGTTTCGGGGCTGATATCGTCCCCGAGCCCTTCATGCAGAAGTAGATCCGCACCAAGATTTGATGTTAGTACGATTAGCAAATTTCGAAAGTCAACTCTCTGACCTCGAGAGTCCGTAAGAAAGCCCTCGTCGAGGACCTGTAATAGCAGAGCAGAGATGTCTCGATGGGCCTTCTCGAATTCATCGAACAAAAGGACGGCGTAAGGTTTCCTCCGCACAGCCTCAGTGAGTTGTCCAGCATCTTCGTACCCTACGTAGCCCGCAGGAGAACCAATCAAACGAGATATTGTGTGTTTCTCTTGGAATTCGCTCATATCAAATCTGATCATTGCACTCTCGGTCGAGAACAGGAAATTTGCAAGCTTCTTGCATAATTCCGTTTTCCCCACGCCAGTAGGTCCTAGGAACATGAAAGATGCTAAAGGTCGATTATCCCCCGAGAGCCCTGCGCGCTGCATTCTTATTGCGTTCGCCACTGCGGTGAGAGCTTCATCTTGTCCCCGGATGGATTGGCGCAACGAGTCTTCCATATGCACAAGCTTCTCGATTTCACCAGACATCAGCTTGGTGATTGGAATTCCAGTCGCTTTGGATACCACGCTAGCGATATCGTCCGCTGTGACAGAGTCATGTATCAATGTATGACCCTGAGCACTGGCAGCAGAGGTTTCGGAGCGGTCATGCGGTAACCGAGCTTCGAGCCGAGGAATTGTAGAATATCGCAGTTCACTTGCTTTTCCAAAATTACCCTCTCTTTGGGCCTGATCAAGTTCAATGCGTGCCTTTTCCAGCTCTTCTTTCGCATTCTTAATGGTCTCGATCTCGGCTTTTTCCTTATTCCAGATTTCCGTCAATCTTGCAGCTTCCTTCTGCTTTGATTCCAGGGAGGACTCCAACTTCTCTCTTCGCTCTTTACTCAGGACGTCCGTCTCTTTTCTGAGGGATTCTAACTCAATCTTTATGGTCATGATTTGGCGGTCGAGCTCCTCGATGGCGTCGGGCTTGCTCTCTTGTTGTAGTCTTAGCGCCGAAGCAGCCTCATCGACCAAATCAATGGCCTTGTCAGGCAAGAAACGGTCGGTGATATAACGGTTGCTGTAGGCTGCAGCCGCCACCAAAGCGCTGTCTGTGATACGCACCCCCTACAAAGATGTTAGAGTTATCATAGTCGTTAGGCAGGACCATTAGCTATGAAATAGTATCGCGAAGTGTACTCCTGAAACAATAATCGAGACTCATGTACAGAAATATTGACTCTGAACATATGCTTACATGGTGCACCTCATATCTTTCCTTGATTCCACGAAGAATGGACACTGTGTCCTGCACCGACGGCTCTCCGACTTGTATTGGCTGGAACCTCCGAGCAAGAGCGGCGTCTTTCTCTATCAGTCTATATTCGTTCAAAGTCGTTGCGCCGCAACACTGAACCTCCCCGCGCGCGAGCGCCGGCTTGAGAAGATTACTGGCATCAACGCTTCCTTCGGCTTTGCCAAGTCCGAGTAGGACATGTAGCTCATCCACGAATAAGATCACATCTTGAGCCTCTTCCACTTCTTTCAAAACTTTCTTCAAGCGTTCCTCGAAGTCACCCCTGAACTTAGCTCCTGCAATGAGCTGGCCGAGGTCAAGGGCGACCACACGCTTGTTTTTGATGCTCTCCGGTACATCGCCCCTTACGATACGTTGTGCGAGGCCCTCCAATATTGCCGTTTTGCCTACACCAGCAGCACCAATAAGCACAGGGTTGTTCTTCGTTCTTCGAGAGAGTATCTGTATTGTTCGGTAGACTTCGGCGTCCCGGCCAATGACAGGATCTAGTTTCCCTTTTTTTGCACGAGCCGTCAGATCTATCCCATAGAGCTCCAACGCCGACTTCTCGTCCCCGTCACCAGGGCTCATGTCCATCCGGTGAGTGCCCCCAGGTGGATGCGGTCGTCCATGCGCATAACCTCGAACAGTGCAAATCTTTGGAACAGTCCAACAAGGGTTCCCCAGAATCAGTCGATCGACTCCGAGACATGTGGTAGGGAAACGTCCATGACTGAACGGACCCCGCGTATTGATGCATTTTGAGACTATCCAACTCGATGTTTGCTGTAGCCGTAAAGCCTTCATTGCCACGTTGATCTATTGATAGGCAGCAAGACAGAGGGGGATTACAGGAAAAGGCGGAGAACATGATGGAAATTCGTAGTCTGCCAATTACGACATGCCATGTTCTCGCACAAGGTATTCCGTAAACGCGTGGTAAACTTAACAGGTAAAGTTTCCGCCAGATAAATTACACGCGCGAGTCGCTAGCATCAACTATGCTAGCGCCCCTTATCCCTCCAGCATCCACAAAATTTGGAGCGTGCAATTCAAAATCATAATCCCTACAGCAAGTCCTACTGTACTGTAACCACACTGCATATTTCCTCGTCAAAGTCGCAGACTATCACAATGGGTTTCGCGGATTTGCAGTCAGAGGATGGCCTTAGCAGTAACTTACTATTTCCCGATCCTCACCGAGCCTGCTAACACAATTCTAGTGCTCAACAACTGGTTGACGACTCGCAGCTACATTACTGGGTATGCTACATATCTCAGATTAATGATACGCTCATATAGCCCCTTTCCGTTTTCCCCTGATGAGAACAGTTTTGGTCCGTGTTGAGTATGGCGGCTTAAGACCCCACCTATGACTACTTCCAATGTGCACAGCATACCTCTGAACCTTTCACTATTACACTTGCGGCTTTGTCATGTTCTCGATGCATACAAGTGCCTAATAACATCAAAGCTATGGTCCATCACAAGCAGACGTCGCCTCCTTCAAAGCCCTCAAAGAGCGCCCTGATGTCACCAAATATCCCCACGCTTATCGCTGGCACAAGCACATCGCAAGCTACATATCCGAATTTTCTTCGCTCCCTGGCGATCCTTCTAAGGCATACACAACCTACGGTCCCGAAAAAACTCAGAAGACCATCAATCCCAAGGATGCACCAAGTGGTGCTGCCGCTGAGGAGGAAGAGGATGATGACTTGTTTGGAAGTGATGATGAGGAAGAGGATGAGGAGGCGAAGAAAGTTAGAGAAGCGAATTTGGCAGCGTACAAGAAGAAGAAGGAGGGGAAGACAAAGCCGGCAGCGAAGAGTATCGTCACTCTGGATGTTAAGCCTTGGGGTATGTTCGCCTTTTTCGATGGGGGTAATACTGCACTAACGCACCATAACTTAAGATGACGAAACCGACATGAAAGCACTCGAAGAGTCTATGCGCTCTATTGAGATCGACGGTCTAACATGGGGCGCTGGCAAACTTGTACCTCTTGCCTTTGGGATCAAGAAACTGCAGGTCAACTTGGTCGTCGAAGACGAGAAGGTCTCGATCGATGACTTGCAGGCTCGGATTGAGGAAGATGAAGAGCATGTACAGTCAACGGATGTGGTGAGCACAATTCTTGCATTACGTTCAATAGCCCCGGCTAACGATTATTTTCCCCTGTAGGCTGCCATGCAGAAATTATAGACAATCATCTAGCTAGGGCTATAGTTCATATAGCATTATGACCATAGTTTGTGCCTTGCGCGGTGTTTCTATGCTTGTTCGGCGATTCGAAAGCCACGATAAAGAAATAGTGGACCCTCAGAACAAGTTACAGAACCTACTATACATCTGATCGGTTGCTGCGGAGATACAACGTAGCTTTGGGATTTCCTCCAGTTTATCATTTTGCAAAATGGTTTGTCTTGAATAGCTCATGCGACAGACGATGGATTTAGCGCGCTACGTACTTTGGAATACGCCGCTCCCTTCTAACACAATATAGGTACATGAGCTCACAAACCATTTCCAAGCAGGTCAAACGAGTCTACATGGTTCAACGGTAACTGAAGCTGAAACCTATTGAGAGGTGATATCTCAGGGTGCTAGAAAATGATGTCAGGCAGATCAAGGACCACAAAAAAAGTTGGTGAATATCTCTAAAGGAACCGTGTCCGAAAGTAATCGTATTGCTCGTCAAGTAGTTTCGTGTCTTGCATAAGCCGTCATCTGCTTTAAAGTATGGAGTAGCTTCTCTAGGCTGGACTTTGACATAATTATATAACGGTAACCGATTCGTCGAATCCGCCTTTAACTAGGGTAAAGGTTGAGTCTGGGCCCCTCTAGGCGTACCTTATTGCGGGGCGAGGTGGTAGACGACAATCCAATTTGTTATGGCACGACTACTTCTTTTTACCACGGACACTCCAATTGCCAGAACAATAGCGAGACCGAAACTTTTGGCCGAAGCAATGGTTCAATTGAATGCTATCAATAACTAGCGACCCCAATGCAAAGAACACCTTTTTGGTGACCTATCAAGAAACGTTCAGAAGAGTGAATGGTTTCAAGATGTCCGTGAGGTCGTTTGTAAGCATCCTGTAGATGAACTCCCTAAATAGAACGATGAATATGAAAGGTAGTTGGCAATCAAGGATCACTTACGTACAACGATTGATCCCATGTTATCAGTGCCCTGACCACTGTAAGATGAGAAGGAAATGGAGAACGGAATGAATGTATATGGGAACCAGGCATGTGCAAATTATGCTAGGATGAGGCTTGGAAGTCAGTACACAACGCCTATTTTCAGCAGCTTTGACTATTAAAGGAGAGAAAGGAAAATGGTAGGTGATTGTGAAGGACGTCATGGCTCTTTTTGGAAGCGAAACGAAGAGACGTGAGCTATCCCAGCATGAACAGGAGTAGCGAAATACTGAAACTTCGTACGGAATACCTTATGCAGCTTTGGATTAGTGATGATGATTTTGATGAACAATGCCATCACTGATCAGGCGAACGTGATACTCGTAAGTTGGATAAACCAACCTCAAACATGGCGCCGACAAGCCGAGAAGAGATACAGGCCAATAACCTCCTTCAAGCAACGCCTTTAGAGCATCGAAATCGCCTTGTGAAAGGGCTCGGGCAATATATTTTGACAAATTCTGATACAGGATCACCGGGTGAGGTTCTTGAGGTACCTTGCCGCAAACGATCTTTTCAGCTCCGTAAAGCTTTGCTGACCCCTGACTATGTACATCGCCGCGTGGCACGCAAGGATTACCAATTTCGCTCGCCGCAACTTGCAAGTCGTTCTCTTTGGTCTTCTAGTGTGGTCGTGTCGATCGTTCTTTTGGTAGGGCTGCGACTTGTTTCAGAAAGGGGATAAGGTAAGGTACCTTACCTACCACCTTATTCTTCATTGGTGGGAGAAGCGAAGCTCGTCATCACTCAAGGAGGGGTTAATTAGGGTATTGAGTAAGCAGCTCGTCTCTGCAGAATCGGATCGCACTAATGCAGAAGCATCCCTGCTTAGCACACGAGGCCTGAAGAAACACCAGTCACACCCGATAACAGCAAGCATACCCGGATACCTTATGGTAAAGGTAAAAGGGGGTGGTCACAGTACAGGGTCTTACCGTTTGGGCAAGTCTGCAAAAAGCGGTGTCGAGCTGTCAGCCAGGACCTTTACCTTCCATCCTCGTTATCATGATTCATGGATGTGTCATCAAGCCCACGACACCGGTCCTTCCGCCACGGGCTCTCCCTAGTAACCGTTCTCGAGTAGGATGTTGGGCATGTCATAAGGTTTGTAGTCTGCACTAAGCAAAACGGGCTCTAAAGCAACAACGAAAGACAGAGTTGAGCATGGCAGACCGGGTACCAGCCCTCCGGGTGGATCCCAGTGCTGTGTCGATGAGTAAGCAGGTAGGTACTGAACACTTGGTGAACGACTACCGAACTACATGATCTGCTGAGTAATAGAGGAAACCCAGGTGGCCAAACACCAGAGCAGCTACTGGTCCTACAGGTGCGAGGACCGAGACTGAGACGGAGACGGAGGCACAATCATTGTTGACCGCTTTGTGGTATGACCCTGCTAAAACAGCCCGGAGCACTTGGAGAGATAGAAGCTTTCGACCACCAAACTATCACGAGTTTATCTGGACGATTTCTCCAGACCGCCATTGGTGTTTGGTTGGACAGGGAGACGGAGCTGCACAGCCTACACTTGCGCGGGTACGTACCTTGAAATTACAGTAATAGCCATTAATAGATATACCTTGGGCCACATTATCCTCAATTATCATTCGGCTAACGGAGCTTAGCATGCGCTCTTCTTCTGGTGTTTGTTGCAGGCTTGCAGCCGATCCTTCAGCCCTATAGTTTGTGCGTATCGCAGGCTAACACACTAACGTAGCAGCTGTTGCTATTTGTCGATAACGCCTCCGTGAGTCCCTCATGTCCAAACGATTAGTTCGCCGGCAGCTGGATTGTCGCCATCACAAGCCCCGAGGTTCGTAATAGATCCTGCCTGTCTTCATTGGTCCCCAATTGCGTCGCATACAGCAAGCCCACGCTCCATTGGTACTACCATGCACGGTGTACGAGTAACCCGGGCGTAACCCTACCAAATTGGATATGACCCTAACGTTCCTTCACCGAACTGAACCCTCCCGGCACTTCGGTCCTGATTCCTCTCATCCTGGACCCCACACGCCGAGACTGCGGGATGATTATTAAGTAGATCCATAGGCAGGGGAGACGCTCTCGGTAGAGTATGGCAGACCATGTGTCTGCAGGGATGTGAAGGAGTCGCAGGCCAGCTGCTGAATATACGAGCAAGTACCAAATATGTCCATGGCAGCCATGAATTTATATTAATACCGTCCCTTCTGCCTTTCAGTATTTTCATCTGACCATCAGGCTGAAATTCCTTTGTACCACCGTACATCATACTCCGGAAATTTTGTTGGGTTGACTCTTTCGTAGCACACCATTTACTTCAGCATCCTTATAGACGTGATGCAACGCCAAGACAGCTATCCGTATGCTCCATCTAGCCATGGCTCTTCGAAATTCTCCTCCCCAAATAGTACCAGCAGCGCTTTCAGCGCCAGTGCCAATCCGAATGAGGATTGGACCAAAATATCGGACCTAGCCGAACGCAGACGGATTCAGAACCGAATCGCCCAACGCAATTATCGTAAGCACCGCCTGGCTCCAATTTGAGACCTTACCTTTAGGAATCAAAGTTGGGATAGATTCCTAACAACAATTAGGGAAGAAGATAAAGAGACGCCTTGAGGACCTCGAGAGAAGGGCTGGCTCATCATCCATATCCCCGGAACAGTCCCATGCGGAGTTAGCCTCCGTAGAGCAGATGCGGCAAAACAATGAGAATGGAATCAAGCGGCAAAGGTCAAGGAACGAGCGTTCTGCACGAGCGAGGCGAACATCACCAGATCCTCCACCAACGCAGTACTCGAGGATGACAGACGATCGATCCCCAATGTTTACTCACCAGTACCAAAGGGATGCGTCAGCTTCTCCTCCACCAACGTTCACATACTCGTACCCGCTACCCGACCCGGTCATCCACGCACCGTATCCGCAACATTCTTCATACCACAGTTTGCCGTCGCCTTATTCAGACTATCCCAATCAACAAGTGTACCTGCCACCGCTACCGGTAACCCTACCTAGCATGTCACCTTACGAACTGGGCTCAAGCAAAAATGACAGTCTCTTCGAGAGCGACGACATGCTCAGTCAGTTCAGCATGAGTTATGCGCCAATGACCTCAATGGACATTTCGACCTCACAGCATTACCAAGAATCAGATCCAAATGTAAATATTCCTGATCTTTATTATCAGTTCTGATAGTCTTGATTCGTCTAATTTCCTTCCTCGGGTTCCTCTTATCTCGAACGTTAAACTCCTACGCTCTTTCTTCTGATCCAATAGTGTTGACGAGTGGTCACTGACCGTATCCTGCCAGACACCACCGCTCCTGCACTCACATTCCTTTGAGTATTCGAGAGCTGGATCGCCATCCATGATATATCCGGGTACACCAGTTTCTATCCCAGATTCTCCGCACTTAGTCATCCGATAAGCACTGCCTTGAAGAGTTAGCGCCGGTAACCATGAATGTAAAGATAGCCTGAACAATCAGTTAAAAGAGCCTTCTGGAAGGCTGTCATAGATATTGGGTGTTCGTGGAGCGGTATCTCTAGTACTAGTGGTCCTTTGTCGTATGGAGTTTAAGAGGTTCCGAGATCCCTTGTGATATATCAGACTTCTTTGACAGGATGTTCATATATGTATATAGGCACATTAGTTATGCACATGGCAGTAGTTGCGGACTCAGACAGCAAGCTTTTAGTGACACAGCGAACAGCTTCACACTTACGTCCTTTACGAGACTGGAGGCTGCCTTAGGTTCCAAGGCAACTCAACGTAGAAATTCGTGTTCGCAGACGCCGTTATTGACGGGGGCTGATAAGTCATCATATATTTGATGAATTG
>JAABUW010001195.1_pt1 | contig 45275 bp, 82 predicted proteins | sample 5560081 | NCBI WGS metagenome assembly JAABUW01 (sample SAMN10711882, study PRJNA513363) | rock metagenome | isolation source: Antarctica rocks | place: Antarctica: Victoria Land, Knobhead sud | reverse complement strand
TGTGGCTCAGATTTTCACGCCTCTGGGTCGCGCACGGCGATCGTCGCCGTGGGCAGGGAGTTATGCATTTTCTCCCTCGTTACAAAACTTTTGCACTGCCCTATATGATATGATATATTATATTATATTATATTATATTATATTATATTATATTATATTTTGGATGGCATCAAAGGCGCATGCTGTCCTGATAATGAGCTGCGGTTGTGCCTGCAGGCTGACATCGCGAACGAGCCTGCACCGCGTTCCAGCGGGATCTGGGGCAGGTTGGGGCACTACAGCATAGGGACGTCTGAAAACTTGCACAGCGCTGAGATCACCCTCACCATGTGCCGCAGGTGGATATAGGCCGCGCCTACACGGCGATCCAGCGGGAGCTGGGGCAAGTGGTGGACGCGATACATCCCGCCGACTACGTGCGCCGCTTCTGCAACCGCCTTGGCCTGGCGCAGTCGGACGTCAAGGTGCGGGCAGAACCGTGGTTATAAGTTCGTATGTCCTGTACATTCATGACGGAACACAGCGCTTTCAATTGGCTGACCGAGCTGGCTGTGAGGAGTGTTCACTTTCTGGTCTGAGCCGCAAAGTGGCAGCCGCTGCCAGCTTGGCGGAGCCGATCGGCAGTTCTGCTGCATGGTTTAAAACAGCCGCAGCTCGGTTTTGCTGTCGCGCATACCACAGAGGTCAGGCCGTAAAACAGCTCTGCTGCCAGCTGCGATGGGGAGGGCAATGCAGACAGCCATCGGTCAGGAGACTGGTTCACGGAACAACAGGCTGCCTTTTCATGGAGACCTAAACCCTAAAACTAAACCCTAAACCCTACCTCCTACCTGATCTTGACATCGCATGTCGCCCTAAACCCTACCTCCTACCTGATCTTGACATCGCATGTGCCTCCAGGTGGCGACAGAGGTGGCGGAGCGGGCGTGCCCGCGCGCGGGGCAACGCGAGAACGGCGTCAGCAAGCCCTGGGACGGGCGCAGCCCCACCTCCATTGCTGCTGCGCTCATCTACCTGGTCACCAGCCTGCCTAAGGTGTGGTGTGTGACCGGTTTGTCATCTGCTGGAAAGGCGCATCTGCGGCTTTGGAGCGCTGCAGCCAAGCCATTTCTGTGGGAAACAGCAGTGCGCCCTGCGAGCCTTGTCCGAGGATCCATCGGCAGATGATCGTCGCCAGCTCAGCGCTCTCACTTCCGCCCCTGCAGGCATCGCAGCACCCCCGCACGCACGAGGTGGCGGCGGCGACCGGCGTCGCGGACGTCACAATCCGCATCGCCTACCGGGACCTGCGCTCCGATGCGCCGGCGCTGGTGCCGGCCTGGTTTGCCACGCCTGAGCAGCTGGCAAAGCTGCCCGACCTGGGGGCGTGACACGGCTTGAATAAGTGTGAATGATGATGGCGGCGACTCAGTCGCTGCCGCCGCGCAGGCGCCGGGCCTGGTGCGCGGCACCCGAGGCGCTGGCTAACCTGCCGGTAGTGGGGGCATAATCAGATTATGGTGTCTTGACGGCGCCAGGGCAGCCGTAGGTGTGCGACGTCTGGCGAAGCCCTGGCGAAGCCGCCGGACCCAGCGGCATGATGAGGCTGGAGTCGAGCCTCACAGGCGCCGAAGAAGCGTCCGACCTGGCGACGCGATACGGCCCCCATGGCCATGCGGCGGTGTAGGTAGTGTACAGTTTCGAAAGGACACGTGATGGCATTGGCCTCCATGCCGCATGCCGAGATTGGTTATGAGAGCAGATCAGTGTTTAGCTCTGACGCCAGTACCTAACGTCAGGCATTGAGATTGATTGGTAATAAACATTTGTGCACGGACAACAAGTGCTTCTGACGTGTCTCTTGAGGTAGGTACCTGATCACTGCTTGTTAGCAAGATCGTCCTCTGTCGAAAGGCACCGTCTAGCGGACCACCTGTTCGTTCATCACCAATGCAGGCATATCACGCCAGGAGTTGCTCGTCGTCCACGCTGTGCCATATGCCACATGGCATGTTCTCGTGAAATTGGTCCCTCAACATCCAGCCAAGGTGCAGAGACATGCACGTGGCATTCGAACGACCCTCGTACGACATGTGTCGGCAGCACGCGACGCAACGACACAACGAGAGCTTGCCAATGTCAGCGCTAGCAGCGCTGCAGACATCGAACAGAGCACACAGAACTTGCCTGCATCCTCATCTGCTGCCATCGTCACCAGGCCTTTGACAATCAGCATACGAGATTGACCCTGCGCGCGTCTGCACTATGGCCGTGATCGCAAGGATATGCCTGCTGCTGCTGGCGGTGGCTGCGGCAGTCCTTCCAACCTCGACCGCGGTGAGTGCAATGCGTTTGCTACTAGGTGCTTCATATTTGGCAGCCGCCAATGTTTCCGCCATCATGCATCAACTCACGGCTCCAGGTCGTGCTGTGTGCAGCTCAACGAGGGCTGCGACTTCGCCAGCGATTGCCCAGGTGCGATTGACCAGCCTACTGATGCCCTTTGACTGCACGGGAATATCATTAAATCCCATCGGACGCAGGTGCGTGGGGTTGCCTCTGCCATCGACCGTGCTGGTCAGCTGATGTACCCCTCGCTGTCGACGCCTTTTCGTGGTTCGGCATCATGATCAACATCAGGATTTGCTAGTCAGTCTTTTGCTGATTTATCTGTAGTGAATTTGCAGGCGATGAACTTTGCGATACCAATCTGGGGTGCTGCCTGGCTTCGGGGGACTCCTGCCAGACCGACACCGGTGCGCGCACACGTGGCATCTGGTATTTTGAAAGGTGGATGACGGCATGTTATATGGCAGCAGACGCCGTGCCTTCCACAAGGCTGCAACAGCTACAGTAAAGCCAATGGGGCCATTTCTTGGAAGGGTCCTACTCAAGATCGTTTACAAATACCTCGCAGACTGCTGCGGAGCGCTGCTGTGCCAGCAGAGCAGCGACAGTGGGTCCAGCAGCAGCGCTGCTTCATCAGCTGCCAGCAGCGGCGGCGGCAACGGCGGCAGCAGTTCCGGTAGCTCCGCATCATCCTCCTCCAGCAGCAGCGACGGCAATGGTGGCGGCGGCAGCAGCAGCAGTTCGTCATCATCGTCGTCTAGCAGCGGCGGCGGCGGCGGCGGCAGCAGCAGCGCTGCCTCTTCGGCCGCTAGCAGCAGCAGTGGCGGCAGAGGCGGCTTCTGCAGTTAGTGTTCCGCAGCACCAATTGACAAGCAGCCGCAACTGACCTTCGTCGACCAGCCTTCGTTCACAATATATTTAGCCGGTAATGTTCCAGTTTGCATCAAATTGCAACATGTCAGCGATCTTGGCAGCTCGTCGTTGTTCATGCAGATAGACAGCTGTAGCTGTTCATACTAGTCTTGGTCTGTCCAGCAGTGATTCTTGACGTTTGTAAAGCATTGTCTTCCAACACCCGAACACAGCTCGGTTTGTTCCTGCATGCCGTCCAAGCGCTGCTCATAGAGCCACAAGCAGCTGCCGGCAGGTCTGATGACGCGCCTGCGCGACCGCCCCCGCTGTTCCCGCAGCCGTTGGCAGCCGGATTTGGCACTGCCACGAGGCACAGTTCAGCTGATGGGCAGGTCTGACGGCGCCGCCTCCGCGACCCGCCCCCGCTTCTGCAGGCTGCCCATGAGCAGCGAGTCCCACAGCCGGTCTGGCAACAGCCGCCGCACCCGCATCTGCAGCGCTGCCGCGGTCCCCACGACTTGGCGAGTCCGCGGCCGCGGCGCGTCGAGCGTCGCCGATATCACTGATGCAACGTCCTCCGCGCTGACGCCTTTTGATTCCGCATGCGCGGCGCCCGCCTGCACCTGCCGCCATATGGTCCAGTTGCATTGACCGTTGGCTGTTTGCAGTCGGCAGCGCCTGGTGTTGCTGTCTGATCCTCGACACAAATTGCTGTCTCGTCACAGGTGGTGGGCAGCAGGGTTTAGGGTTTAGGGTTTGCACCGCCCGCCGTCGCAGACCAACAAGCACTGTCAAGTCCCAATGCCGGCATCAATCAGATCGATGCCAAAAGCCTGGCGGATGAGGCGGCCCATGCAGGCGCTCGGCGACGGGCGGTGCTTTTCTGTGGACCAATTTGTGCGCCACCAGTCCCAGGGCTTCATCGCAATGGAGTCAAATCGAAGCGGCTCGGCAGCTGACCTGGCGGATGAGGCGGCCATACAGACGCTCGGCGGCTAGCGGCGCCGCCGCCAGCAGCTCGTCCGCTGCCGCCATCGCCTTTGTCCAGATGGGGGTGCGCACGGCGCCGGGGCTCACCAGGCACACCTCGATGCCCTGGTCCGCGAAACAGCAGCAGCACATCAGTCGTGCTCTGCACATCAGTCGTGCTCTGCCTCAACATGATCTCGCTCTTTTGGACTCTGTTGGGGCCTGAAAAAGGCATCGTCGCGTCGCTCCTCCCCTCAGCAGATTCGTAAGCGTGCACAAGCCTGGCTCGCTGTGCTTCGCTACAGGTTTACGAAGAAAACACAAGTGGGGCTCGTGAGATACGCTCTGTTGGAGCGCCTGGATGGTGAACTGGCACGCTATCTTTGATTGCATGAAGAGGCAAGGCCCCCACCTGACCGGCGAGCTCCAGGCGCAGGCAGTCGGACAGCGCTTCCACGCCAAACTTGCTGCACGCGTACGGCGCAAACATCGGCAGCGCCACCGTGCCACTCTGCGAGCCTGCGTTCGTCATCTCATATTCGGACGACGGCACCACAGGACTGTTCATCGGAATCGTATTGCATGAGCTGCGGGAACATTGGCAGCGCCACCATGCCGCGCTGCGAGCCTGCCGCAGCACAAAGGGACTCTGGGGTGTTCCCGTTTCAAATCCTGTTGTGGCATCATACACGGCTGCCAGCACCACTGGAGCCGCTGCACAGCAGCGGAGGGAGCGACCCGACGAAGCAGGAACGGCTGCGGCTGTGCGGTTCCCTGTTTGCTCCTGCGTGAACTGCTGCGTCCACAGCAGCACGCAAGTGTCGATCTTGCTGTGCCAAGCCTCAGTTGCAGAAGGCTCGACGCACCGATGTTGATGATACGCCCTGGCCGGCCAACACGTAGCTGCGGCAGAAAGCGCTGCGTCACGGCGATCATGCCTGCAGCGCAATGAAAGTCGGCTTCATTGTAGGTGCCAGAGGACAGCTTCAAGGAAGCATCCCTGCCAGGCCGCTGCATCTCTGGCTGCGAGGCGGAAATTAAAAAACTTCGGTTTTTAATAAGCTAGCTTGTGAAATAAAATTCAATGTAATCGATTCCTTGTTCCAAGAATTCTATGAATCAAGGATTCATAGAATTCTTTCTACGAAGAATTGACCAGACACACCGGACACAGCCGCTCGCTGCCTCATGACATGACAAGGACCACCTGTGAGGTTGACCTCGATCTGTTGCCGGAAGACCTCCAGGGGCAGAAACTCGACAGGCGCCGTGGTGGCGCGTCCCGCATTGTTTACCAGCGCCGCGATCCCTGTGCCGCCGACTGCTTCTGCGACCTGCCATGTGGGCAGCCATACCGGTTTCGATATTGGACGGCTGTCGATGCCTCAGAGGAAACGAGCTGAAGCAGCCAGCCATAGCGCGGCCCAGCACAAACTCGCTGGACTAGGGAAACTTATTAAACCCTAAACCCTAAACCCAGGCTACCGGCAGCCGCCTGGACCTGTCATCGCACTCAAGCTGTCCCCTTGTGCGCAGATCTGAGTCAGAGTCCACACCAGCATCTGACGCCGCCACTGGCACAAAGCAAGAGATCGCTGCCCCAACCCTCTTGCCACAGCATGCAACAAACACAGAGCCCAGGTGCATCCCAGCATCCCACCTGCTGCGCCGCCGCCGCGATGCTGGCCTCATCGGTCACGTCCAGCATGAGTGGCGTGATGCTGGGGTGTGCCGTGGCGGCAGCCGCTGCGTCGCCAGCGCTGCGCACCCCCGCAAACACCCGCCAGCCCTGAGCAGGGGCCAGAATCAAGTTTCATGGCGTCCTGGCGACCTCACACCTGCGACCGGCGCATGGCCCAGAGCTTCCGCACCGGGTGCTGTAGGGCATGCGTGGCGTAGTGCAGGCAAGGTGGTGATCTGTGCCGCTGCACATGTACACAATAAAGCACCTGCTCCGCAAGAAGGAGCGCGGTTGCGTGGCCGATGCCGCTGGAGGCTCCCGTCAGTACCACGGCCCGCTGGGATCCCGCCTCTGCGCTAGGGCCCGCAGACGACTGCTCTGCCGCCGCCGCCGGTGGAGCACTGTTGCCTGGCGGCACCGCGGTGAAGGGCGCTGCTGCCCTGCGGGCTACATGGACACGTCCGCGCTGCTGCGCTTGCCAGCACAGCCCAACATGCCGCGGTGCCGGTTGCGTTGACGTTAGACGCTGGGCTTTCTGACGATATTGCGCTGCTGCCTGGCGCTGCCCGTACGTCGAGCTCGGAGCGAGTCCTAGTTGCGGCTGAGATCCTGCTTGGCCGCTGTCGCAGACGCACCAATGCTGCATGGCCGCTGCACACGTATTGATGGGGCCGCTGGCCAGTGCAGATTTACAGACGTCAGTCAGGTAGCCTGGAAGAGTAACGACTGGCAGGAGTTGGACTGCACCAGTCAAGAGCAAAGCAAAGCTGTGGCAATTGCGATCGAATTTCAGGCAAAGCGCCAGCGAACGCGCAGTGGGCTGTTTTGTTCTTTCGAAACAGTTGGATCCTTCACAGTAGGTGTAATATGCCGCTGCGGCGCGGTGTGTTCAAATGTTCGACATAGCCAGATGTTGACAATCACGTGTGCAGAGATCCACGAGACGGACCAAACAATGGCTGAACAACTTGCAAAGCTGTTCAAGTTATCCAGCAGGACCTCTGCACACGAATTTACGCCTGGGCCTCAGCTGTGTCTATTGGATTGTGGCAGCATTTCACCAGGTGTGACTATCAATGTTCGGCAACTGTCACATAAAGCTACATATGACAGTGTTGGCCAAGCTGCACTTATGTGTGACTTGTCTGATGAGTTTCGTTGCATGGTATCCTGTCATCCTTTCGACATGAAGAACAGGTGCCTCCCACACAGGGCATGATGTCAGACGCGCATTTCTGGTTCATGCCTGCACATTGTGCTACATAGGCTCGCGTGCAATGCGTCTTTACACGGGAAACAATAACGAAGCTGACAGTGAGGGGATCGGCGACGAGTGGGTGGTCAGAGATGATCTCTGCCGCCTGTCGAGTCACGTGCGGTGGGGGACATGCTAATGTGGCTCTCGACGGTGCATATCATAGCAGATGGGCAACCCGACATTCACAAGATCGCGGTGGAGGTCAAGCTCGCCGCTTCAGAGCAGCTGCTTGCTTCTGCGACACGAATGCCACCGCTGGAATTCACAGAATTTCCACACCACGTGCGTGCGCAGCATGTAGCCCAAGGTTTCTACAGGCGAATACACAGGACAGCAGCGCCTCTGCAGGATTTATCATGCCAGACTGCTGGCCGGGCACTCTGCAGCCGGCACAGGGACGCCGGTGGACGTCAGCAGTAGCGAGCATGGACGGGTTTCAGTCCGGACTGAAACCCGTCCATCATTATGGTCCAATCGATTCGTTGGCACGCGTGCCAACGAATCGATTGGACCATAATGATGGCCAAGCGCAGGCAGTGACACCGCCTGCTAAGAACTGCTGCCTCTGGCAAGGAACAACTTTCCTTGATGTCTGATTTCGACTCTGTGATCAGAGTCCGCTGCTGTGATGCTGCGCCTGCTCGTTTGAGCCATCAATGCAACAAATCGGCTGTCATAAAACTGATTGGTTGCGGTACAGGGGTTTGTTCGGCGCACCACCGTGCCGCCGCCGCCCACGGCGGGATGGCAGCCCACAGTACCCCACAGGAGTCAAAATGGCGGCCGCCCAGTTCTGCCGCCATGAACTACCGTCCATGGCGCATCAGCAGGTGGGCATGTAGCCCCAGGTCGGCATTTGGTTGCCGTACAGGAACTGGCCGAACTTGACGGCGCCCGCCTTCAGGCCGCCCTTGCCGGGCTTGCCGTCGGCGCCGCTAGGCACGGCGGTCGGCGTTGGCGGCTCCGCATCCGCCACACCTGCCTCCATGATGTCCTGCACGCACGCGCATCGTCCTTGTTGAATCGTCTCTTGTCGTTTCATCCGAGGTCTTTCTTCTGGCGGCGGCGACAAAGGCTCCACCTTCGCTATACCCGCCTCCGTGGTGAGGAGTGGTTTTTTTATTTTCTTACATCGACCCCAGAGTGCTGCCTGCCAGCGGTCGACTCTGACAAGGTTCAACAGACGGATCAGCAACATCTTGCACCGAACAGCCATGGCCATGCTGATACTGAGCATGAGCCTGCTGAGCATCAGCCCGCCCAGAGCCCTTGTTCAGTGCACCACCTGTGTCGTTCAGCTTCCAGAACAAGACGGCGCAATCTAGGGTTTAGGGTTTAGGGTTTAGGGCAAACTCCCACGGCGAAACGTGTCGCCGTGGAGTACGTAGCTTTCACTGCAGAAGGGCAGAAGAGGCGCAGGAAGGAGCCGCACGAAGAGGCCGGCCTCGGACATCGTCTCGCGCGACGGCAGCGAGATGACAGCCGGCAGACATGCTGACATAAAGCAGTTTTGCACATGGACTTCCAGGATGGCCAGGTTCCAGGGTTTGGAAAGGCCGCACCGAGAGGTCGGCCTCGGACAGCGTCTCACGCGGAGGCAGCGAGATGGAGGCCGGCCGGCGGCGGCCGCTGACAGAGCCAAAGTCCGGATCCCGCTCGAAGGACCACCGGTACGGGTCCTCGCCCGCGCCCCTGCAGCGCGAGCGCAGACTAAAGTAGTTAAAATTTATATTAATTTAATCAATTTAAAATCAATTTAAATTAAATTGATATAATAAAAAATTACGATGTATGCACGGAAACACTACATTGATACACAATAGTCAGTCAGCAGCTGCGATGCGAGGCGTCCTGCATCGAGAGCATAGTGCTGTCCCTCGTGGGCCCTGAGCCTGGTTTCCGCAAACTCCCGCCACCCGCCAATGAAATCCATCATGTCAGACAATGCGTGGCATGGAGCATCCCCGGCATCGGTGGTCTTATTGCATCAAGAGACCCTAAGGCACCAAGAAACCCTAAAGCAAGGGAGGGAGTCGCACCCGGAGCCCTTGGGGGGCGTGCTGCCGGTGTGGTTGCGCGGCATAGCCTGCGCGCTGGTGGGGTTTGGCGGCAGCCGCCGCAGCGCCTCGCCACCCTGGAACGCACATCCCAGCTGCTCTCAATCCGCTTCAAAGTTCGGCTGCTGCACATCTCTGTTGCTGCCTGGGCTGTGCCCGGGTCGATGACAGGTATCAGCTGTGTGGCAGTGATGCGCAGAGGGACGGGCATGGAGATGAATCACGAAAACGACGCGCTGCAAAGGCTGCTGCAGCGCGTCATTTCCCCGGGAAAGCAGCAGAGCGGAAGTGGCTGTGCGTCTCACCCCGGGCGTGCGTGGCGTCGTGAGGTCCCCCTGAGGCCCCGCCCAGTGCAGCCCGCCGCCACCGCGGCCTCCGGCCCCGCCGGCCGCTCTGGCCCGAACGGCCGGCAGCCCTGGCGGCGCGTCGGCCACTGCGGCGGCGCCGCCGCGGCCGGCGAAGCCGGCGTCCCCATGGGCGGTGCCCTGTGGCGAGTCGGCCTCGCTGCCGTCCAGCGCCGCCGCCGTCGCCTCGGCGTCCTGCTCGCTCAGCAGCGCCAGCGCGCCGATGTCGAAGATGGAGGCGTCGGGAGGGATGACACCGTCGCTGCCAGCGGCCGAGAGAGGCGGCCGCTGCGCGGTGGGAATTGAATGTTGATGAGTGCCATGGTAACATCGTTCAAAGGCAAAGATGCCGGCATCGGGGCTGGAGGCACCGTCGCTGCCGGCGGCCGAACACGGCTGCTGCGCGATGATTAGAAGCGCCGCATCAGCCTCAGTGCTTTCAGCGGCACACACACTCTGGCAGGGTTTGCTTGAGATTGTCAATGTACGAATAGGTCGCAGCGCGCGCCGCGTTGAAACAGGCGGTCGGGGCAAGGCAAGGAACAACGGCAAGTCTGCGAGCAGGCTGCACCTGCAGGTAATCGTCAGAGCATCGAGAAAAATAGAAACTCGCCAGGTCGGCTGCGGCAATGAGCGTGCGATCCTCCAGCACTGGTTCCAAGCCACAAGGCGTGCGCGGGCCGCGGGCGCCGGCGCTGCCCGCTGGGCTCAGCCTTTGATGCTCTCCGTCAGGCACGTTGCCGGCGGCGGCGGCGGCGGCGGGTGGCGGCGTTGCTGGGGAGCCAGGCTGCGCTGCGGCGCCGCCGGCGACGGCCGCCGCTGGCGCTTCGGACCAAAAGGACCGCCCGTAGTCCATTGCGGTGTCGTCTGCTGTGTCTGCGGCAGGCCGGTCAAGTATCACCGCTGTGTTCACGGACTGACAGAGTCTTGGTACTGCAGCAAAACGCGAGGAGTGGGCAGGGCAGGTGACCTGAAGCCAGCGCCACACACGGTGCATCAGCAGTCAAAAATTGCGGGACTGTCACGCTTTCTGAAGTGAAGCTAGATGGTTCCAGGTATGGGTGTGAGCAAACATTTCCGGAGAGAATCTCGAGGCGGACTCTCAAGAGTGATAGCGCGGTGCACACACCTGGCGCCACGCGGCGGGGCGATTTGACACGCACTTTGACGTGCCGCGGCGGCGGCGGCATGGAGTGGTCATGGGCCCCGCTGCCCATCTGAATGTCGTCTGTGGTGGCCGCGCCTGGACATCCAAACGGCACGACGAGCGCTTCAGGGACGCAAGGGGGAAACGCTAGTTTGCAGATCTCGCCGGCAGGCTTTGTGTCCCAGTGCTGACGGGCGCGGGTGGTGACAGAGTCAAATGGAATCGCGCCAGCAACGCATGTCTCCTGGTAAGGCCGACGGCAAATGACGTGTGAAGAACCAGCCCCAGGTGTAGAACTAAACGCGCCTGCCGACAGATTGGCGATGTCGGGCGTCGGCGGTCCGGCGGCATCGCCGCCGCCGGCGCCGCCTGCGCCGCTGGCCTCGGTCTCGCTGGACAGCTTGTTGAGGTCCGGCGCGCTGGAGCTGGTGCTCAGGCGCACCTGGTTCATCGGCAGCACATACCGTCACGGCTCATCGTGGAGCTGTCGCACTGCTTCAGGTGCCTCAATGATTCACGACCCCGCACATGGAGCGGTGGCGAGCTGTGGGGGCGAGGCTCTGGGATCCGACCTCTAGACCAGCGGACAGTGCAATGACGACCTAGGCGGGGAAGGAGCACCAGAATGGGCCGGCCGCTGCCGTCGCCGTCGCCTGCAGCCGCAGCGCCCGGCACGCCGGCGGAGGGCAACACGGACGTGCATCTCCTGCCGGAGGCATCCAGCGCCAGCACCAGGTCCTCCTCCTGCATTGGGCGTCGTTGAGAGTTGATGGCTGACCATCAACGCTCCGGCACGCCGTGCCTTGCCACCAGGGCATGTGAACCACGACATTGGAAGCTGACGCGCAGTCGCGGTTGAGAACGTTGATGTCATATCCAAAATCACCTGCAGGGTGACGGCGCGCGGGCGCACGGGCCGCGGGTACGAATTGTCGCTGGCGGTGGCGTCCTCGCCAAACAGTGCCTGCGATGGTGACAGAGCAGTAAAGTGAGTCTCAACATGTTCTGGAAGCGGCACTCAAGGGTGCAGCCCCAGGGCCTTACAGCTATGTAGTGAAGCCAGTTTGCATGCAACATTGCCGCCGCCGTTCAGCCTCGGCAAGACTGCGCCGGCCATCGCCATGGCCTGCTGTTGTTTGCACTTCCAAGGCGATTCCAAGGCGGGCACAGTAGCGCAGCACTGGAGGCGCGCCTCAGGGGCAGCGCCGCCGATCCGCATGACGTCGCCATCGCCGGCGCTGAAGGCGGTTGCGCGCCGGCCGCCGCGCTGCTGCTGGAAGCTGGCCACGCTGATGCGCTCGTCCAGGTTGGCGGACACGCTCTGGAGGAACCGCCACATAAGAACGGGTAAGGGGTGGTGAGGGGGGAAGAACGGGTGTACTGGCGCGGATCAAGGGGAATGCACAAATGTGTCAGATACAGACAAGCGCGCTGCACGGCACAGCAAAGCTGCATGCAGCAACAGTGATGGCGGGACTCATGGCGGGAGGGGCCGACAGGCAGAGGTGACAAGCAGAGGCGACAGATGCATATGATGTATGGCCCACCCGTGCGTCAGCGGGCGTCGCGAGGCCGGCTGGCCCCTCCAGCGGCTCGCCGCTGAGCACACCGCTCAGCTCCTCGTAGAGTGCCTGAGGCGCCAGCGACAACAGCTGACTTTGCAGGAGGTGTGAGATTGCCAGACAGCAAACACACCGTTCGTCCATCAGAGTCCTCAAGCTTCCTGTTGTCATTCGCCTATTCTCAGCCAAGTGCGTGGTGTGATCTGAGTGAAATCCCTGGCTGCACCAGAGTCGGCATGCGGGAGCTCGAGCGCATGCCTGGAACGCCGGCGGCGGGCGCACACGGCCGCCGAGGATGGCGCCAGCCTCTGCGCCGGCGCCATACAGCGACTCGTTCGCCTCCTGGTCCGCCGAGATGGAGCCGCCTGCATTGAGTCGCGCGTGTCTGGGGTTGGAGGACAGCGTCCAGGATCATATTTGCTGGGCTGAGAGCCCGCCTCTGGGCCGAGGCTGTCAGCGCTTTTTCGGCCTCGTGGCCCGCCGGGATCGAGCCGCCTGTGACCCCGCTAGTTTGTCGTTTCTTGCTTTTCTGTCCCTGAACAGTTCTGCCGGAAGCAGTCAAGACGGCGCCGGCTTTTGCGGCTCCTATAGCGGCGCGTTGGCGTCCGGGCACCCCGAATGATACTTCAGGATTGCAAGGCGTTGATTTGGCGGTGCCCACCTTTGGACAGCGACAGCTCGGTCAGCGACGCCGTCGACAGGCTGCGGCAGGCGCGCAGTGTGCGGTTCTTGTTCTCCGCCGCCCGCACCGGCGCCAGCGCCTCTGCCATATACGCCTGCAGCTCCGCATCGCTGCCGATGACGAATACACACGCCACCTCGTCGTTGCCTGTGCGCACACAGACATGTTATTCAAAAAGATATTTTGAACAAGAACACAGTGTTTCAAAGGAGGAGTAGTGCGAGACTGCAGCTCCGCGACGGTGGAGATCACGACACACACACGCCAACTCACAGGTATCTGCGCACATGTGCTGGCGGGCTCAGATGCAGCGAGCAAGACGCTCGTTCTCCACACAAGTCTTCGTGCCACGGATAGAATGCGCTGCCCAAGCAAAGGTTGCACTGGCTCTCCAGCACGAATGCACATTCTCTTCATCGAGATCTGCAAGATACCCAGTTTTAAATAAAGAATAAAAATTTTGACGCCCCGGGCCTGCCTGCCAGCAGGCAGGACTTTTTGCTTCTTGGAGGTTCTTCTTCTTGCATTCAGCAGTTTTCTTTCGAACAGCAGAGTCGCAATCGTGCAGTTCTGGGTCTGCAAACCTGCTGAATGTCGCACCAGACTTCAGGACGGAGACGAGACCCAAGGGGGGCTCGGCACAGCGCAACCTTTTGGGAGTGCAGAGTACGAGGGCACGTTTCGTGTTTCGCATCCACACATTGCCCACCTGTGGTAAAGCCGGAGCAGGAGATGCGGAAGAGGAACCAAGATGGGGCGCTCCAGCAGACGGCATCAGCGTCGTCAGACGGCAGGCGCGCCACCACAAAGCCGCGCCCGCGCGACGCTGCCCGCAGGTACCCGCCGCGCTTGATGACCGCAAACGCAAAGCCCTGGAATGTTTCGAAAACACGTGGGGTCAGAAAGCGCACTGGACCCTGTGCAACATTGCTTGCGGTCACTGACCCTGCTTGATAATATCCAAGCAAAGCGATTGAACTTGGGAGCCCACAGATGGCTCCAGCTATCGAGAGACGTGCGCCTCACCCGCGCAACGCGCAGCTCCTCCGCCAGCAGCGCGTGCTTCTGCTGCTTGAGCGGCAGCGGTGTGCGGCCCAGCTGCCGAATGAGCGCGAGGGCCATCTCAAGCGCGTCCGCCGCCGCCGTACCGCCGCCGCCGCGCCCGCCGCCGCCAAAGTGCGTTGAGCCGACGCCCTGCACCACAGCAGTCACCATCAGAACTGCCTGAGCGCTGCATTGTGTACGGAGTAGTTCGGGGTGCGGCATCCTGCGTTGCTGTCAGCCTGTCAGGAGCAGCAAGAATTTCGAGGTTGTGCAGCAATACACTCTCCAGGAGCAAAGTAGGCTTGTGCAGTTGCCCGATGGCTTGCTGAGCGTCAAGGCACCTCGAGACACCGACCTTTCTTGCTCCGGCTGTGCACAGCTGCGGTCAGGCTTCGGCAGCCCGCAGATGACACTCACCAAGGTGGTGCGGGAGATGGAGAGCGAGCGGCTGCTGCCAACGGATGGCCGGCCGGCATCGGGCCGCGGCGTCGGGTTTCATACTTTTCGTGAATCCCACATGAGGCTCGTAATAGAGGCGGCACGCACCGACGTGGTTCGGGACACGGAGAGCGAGCGGCTGCTGCCGCCTGACGGCTGCAGACCCGCCTCAGGCGGCGGCGGCGGGTGTGCATCATCGCGGTGTGTCACCGGCGGCACCCCGTCCAGCAGCGACATCGCCAATGTCGCAGAGTCCATCGCCATCGTCTGCAGTTGGAACAGGCATTGAGGCAAGCCTTTTTGATGGGCAGGTTAGCAGCATCGCACTGCAAGCATTGCCAGCATCGCAGGATCCATCACCTTCATCTGCGCAATGCATCACAAGCAGCAGCCTCCGCCTTTATACAAGGTTCGTCGGCAGGCACACCTTGAAAAACCGCATCTGCAGCAGCTGCGCGGCGGTGGGCCGCTCCGCCGGATTCTTCGCCAGGCACGCGTACACCACCTCCTGGAACGCCTACGCAGCATCAAAGACTACAGACTACAGTCCGAGAAGAACGGCATGAGAACAGCCGACCTTGAAGTCCTCTGCCTCTCATGGGATGTGGAAGACAGTATGTCCCACCTCAGGCGGGGTCGCCCTCTGACACGAAAACGATGCACGAAACAACAGCAGAATGTTGTTGCACCGTGGGCGTGACGGCTCGAGTCACATGAAACCCACCTCGGGCGTGCGCCCGAGCTTCCCCGCAGTGGAGGAAGGGCTGTCCTCGCGGCTTGACTGCAGCATCTGAATCCCGCAAATGGACCTTCGCACGCGTTCGACACCATGTCCCACCTCGGGCGTGTGGCTGAGCTCGCCGGCGATGGAGGAGGGGTCGTCCTCGGGGCTGGACAGCACGGAGATCAGGATCTCCTCCACGCTCCGGCGCGCCGTCGGCGCCCGCCCCGTCGCCACCTCCAGCAGCGTGATGCCGAAAGACCAGATGTCGGCGGCCTGGCCATAGCCCTCCACCTGCGGCGCCATAACCTGCAGCAAGGGAGGTGAACAGTGAGCAGCATACTCTTCCACGAGGCGGTGTTCTCATCACATTGGCCGCCCCCGAAGTCTTTTCAACAGACAAAGTGGCAATGCAACACGTGCGGGGTTGGTTGCCAAAGCTGCTCTCCTGACAGGGGTGCTCGGAGTTTCAGTATCGAGATTGGTGGCCCACCGCCGCCGCCGAGCACCAGAAGGGAGCGCAATTCCGGTCGCATTTCATCCAATTTCATGTCTGCATTGATGGGACGCACCTCCGGCGCCATCCAGCAAGGTGTGCCGACGAAGGTGGAACGGCCGAGGTAGCGTGCTGCGGACGCCGCGTTGCTGAAAATCGGGCGCAGGCGGCCCGACACCGAGCCGCCGCCGTGCACGCTGCCGTCGCCGTCCGAGGCGCCGCCGGCGGCGGCAGTGCCGCCGCCGCCGCCGCCGCCCTTCTTGCTTCCGCCCAGCGACTGCGTCAGCAGCGACGGCGGCTGCGGGGCACACGGAACAGAAGCTGAGCAGGTGAAGCGGGAAAGTTGCGGCCCCAAGCGGTGTGCAACTCTGACAGCACCGAGCTGGCTTCTCCTCATGGGTGACGGATTTGCACCACCCGCCGTGCCTTCTTATACCCAGCAAACACTCCACAATCCTGATAATGTGAACCCCTGAACACAAGAGGTATGAAACTGACCCCAGCTCACCGTGGAGGGGACGATTTTGCCTGCGCGGCGCGCCGCCCGGTACTCTGCGGCGCTCATGCGTTTGCCGCCGCCGGCGGCAACCACCGGCGCCGCCTTGCCCGCAGCCGCGGACTTGGCGGCGGAAGAGTTGGCCTGCTGCTGGATGGACACGCGGCGCATGTGCGCAGCGGCGTCGAAGGCGGCCGTCGCGCCCGGCTGGTGCTGCGACTGCGAGGCGCCGTCGTGCCCAGGCGTCGTCTCCAGCGCCGCCGACACGCCAAAGTCTACACAGGCATGTGTAACGAGTCCATTACCCGCTTCACAAAGGGCGTTCCCCTTTGGGAAGCCCTTTCTAGCCCCTCAGCCGCATGGCATCCGTCCGCCCGCGGGCACCTCAACCGCATCAGCCCTGCAGCGCCGCGCTTTCTGCGGCGGGCGGGTCACGTCCCTTCCACGCCCACCGTCTGGGCCACGCCGCTTGGAAAACGAGCAGTGAACAGATCTCCACCATGCAGCCCGCGATCTCCAGCTCCCATGCTCAAAGCTGGAAGGTCATGTTGCTACAGACGGCTGGCCGTACCTGCAAGTGCGACGCGGCCATCGGGCGCGACCAGGATGTTGGCTGCCTTCAGGTCGCGGTGGATGCGGCCGCTGGCATGCATGTAGCGCAGCCCACGCGCAACCTCCCGCATCACCGTCGCCACAGCGTGCCAGTCGGTCAGGCCCTGCCGTCGGAGATCACACCACAGATTATGCAGGTGGAGTGCGCTCTGATGCCAGAAAAGTGCGGTTCCTGCTGCCACAGCCTGAGCGCCAGCTCCCGCGCCTGGCCTGATTTGCCAGTCCACTTCAATCAGCATCGGCTGCCGGAGCCAGTAGTATCCAGATACTCTGGTGAACCTAGTGCCCTTGGTGGCGTAGCCTGCATGCTGCCTCATGCATGCTGGCACACTCGAACAGACCCGCTAGTCTTGATGTCAAAACTCACGGGATATGTTGCAAAATCCACCTCGGGGTGGTGGTACTGTACGATGGACAGCAGCGAGCCGGAGGCATAGAAGGGCAGCACCATCCACAGGGAGCCACCCTCCACAAAGGCCGCCAGCAGCGGCAGCACGTTTGGGTGCCGCATGCCTGCCATGACTGCCGTCTCCTTGATCACAACATCCTGCGACACACAAGACACAGTCAAAAAGCAACAGCCGCCACAACACTCAACAGCTCCCATAGTCTGTTGACGAGCCAAATGGACAAGGGAGGATGTCCAGGCATTCTGAGTGAGCTCACCAGGCTGTCGGCAATCTCGATGGCCTCACGGTCCAGCAGCTTGACAGCGATCTTGCCGCCCAGCGGCTCGCACAGCGCCAGATGGAACATGTGTAGTTGCTATCGGACTTCAACAGCAACTCTCACCAGGCCGCCGGCGATCTCTATGGCCTCGAGGTCCAGCAGCTTCACCGCGACCTTGCGGCCCAGCGGCTTGCACAGCGCCAGGTACACGGTCGCGGTGACGCCGAGTCCCAGCTCCGCCAGCAGCTGGTAGTCCCCGCTGGCGGTGGGGTAGCGGCCGTGCCGCCCGCTGCTGCCGCTTGCCGACGGCTGCGAGCTGCGGGGGAACAGTAACAGCGGCAGCAGTCAAATGCGGAGTAATAAGCGGCGCGCACGAGGCAGCGCCGGCGACGCAACCATAAGGCCACCTTCGTGCACGAGCGTGGCAGAGACAAGAGCAGGGCTGCAAGTTTGCGTGCGATGTCCATACAGAACAGTAGGTATGTGTCTGCTGCCGCCGCCACAACGACCGCTGAACGCATGAACCCTGAAGCCGACGGACCTGAAGCTCTCCCGCCGCGCGTCGCCGCCACCGAGGCGACGCGCCGTTGGAAAATCGTTCATGTTGGGGATGCTGCTGGCGGATGTGAGCTGGCTGCCGGTGGCCGACGGCGTGCGCTCCGCCAGCGCCTGCGTCGCAGGGGTCAGGGCTTGGAGCGGGGGTTCAACGCGGCGGCAAATACAAGCGATACCCGGAGGGATTCGACCAGGGCTGCGCCAAGTCAGGGGAGATATTTGCTGCGCTTCCCCTGAGCTGGACATGTGGGCTGAATGCTCACATAGAGGTGCCAGCACATAACGCGCCGGCAGTGGGGCATGCAAAGCCCTGGCGCAGCAGCGCACGAGCAGGGGCATAAAGCGCCACCACCACCCCACCTGCAAATCATCGACGTCCATGTTGAAGCGCTGCGAACCGCCGGAGTAGCCGCGCATTGCGGACATCGTCGCCAGGCCCGCCATCACGCCGCCCTTCCCTAGTGCCGAGCGCCTACAGGGTGGCCGGCGGGAACGCCACGCTGGAGGCCGTCGCCGGCGCCGTGGCTGTTGCCCGGCTGTGCTGTGAGCTGCCGGCGCAGTCTGCCGTCGATCCGCCGAGGCGACTGGGGCTGCTTGCAAAGGCACGCGTGTCCGCGGCCGGAGCTCAGCGGGCCTGATGCGCTGTTGCGCCGGCGGCCTCCGTCAGGGGGGAGGGGACGCAGCAGTACTGACGTCGTACGCTGCGCGCGAGCACTCTCATCGTCGTTTTGACAGCTGGCAGCGGAACCGGCTCCTTGCTGGTGCTCTTTGCTCCACCCACTGCTCAGCGGCCGCAGTCCACGGCGGCGGAGGCTGTCAGCGGGCTGGGGACACAGCGCCCTGTGCTGCGCACGAGCATCCGCAGCCCCGGCTCAGCTTTCTCGGCTGTTCGCCACCTGCCCAGCAACAGGCTTCTCCACGGATGCCTGCAGCACAGGGCACACGCGGTACTGGCTAACACAGGTCTGTTTCTGGCATAGCACCTGTGAGGGTACCGGACCTCTGCAGCCAGAAACGATCGTGCGCTGCTGACATTGCACATCAGCGAGGCACGCCCACAGCAAATGCAGCGCAAGTTGTGTATTACAAAGCCTCGAGGTCTATCCAGATGTGGCCGCTGCAGCAAGCCCAAGGTGAGCCACACGCAGAGCAGAAGAGACAGAGCACACGTTGATATCCAGTGCATGTGGAATAAGCGGCTGTGGGGACGGCTCCTTGGAGGAAGCACAGAGGGATGCATCTTGCACGTGGTAGCGTTTGCCAGATACGCAATCCCGCGCAGCCTGGTGAGCGGCGGATGGCAGTGCATGCACTGGCAGAACATACTCAGTCCTCGAACGCAGAGGGAGATGCAGCGCGCAGCGGCTGTGTACCAGTTGGGTCGTGTCGGCCTTGTTCCGGCGGTCACCGGTGCGCGACTGCTCCTGCCAGGCTGTGGTCCCTCACACCCACCAGAGTCCTTACTGCTCGAGCCGTTCGCCACTGCTTGGTCATCGGGCTGCAATATTGATCCCCATGCGCCCCTGTGGCAGAGGGAATGAACTGCATGCACAGTACTTATCGCAGCGGCAGGTCACAGCTCGTCGTGACCGAGCTTGCACGGGCAGTGCTCTCGGGAAATTTCGTTTCGGGGTGGACTGGCTGATCTTTGGTGCTGAACTCCAAGCTATTCCTGGAGTGGGTTGTAAAGGGTTTCTGGCAGTTCGGTGACGGCATCAGTCGTCATCGGATCCGCAAACCCGCTCTCGAGACCAACTGCGAGGAAGTGACAGCTCCACGTCCAAAGCCAAGTCTAAGTCAACGATTCTAGTAATTACATCGCACTGCAGTCACGCAGACGACAAGCCGTTTGATCGAGCTGCCGCAATCGTCTGCATATCATCTGAGACTCTCGTCGCACGCAGTCTTGGCCAATGGCATCCACTACCACATGCTCCATGATTCAGCCCGCAGCAGTGCGCACGCCGTTCCGGACGCGCCTCTGCACCCGGCAGCCCATTTCACTGCCATCTCTGGCTGTCCGTCGCACAAACTTGCGAACAGTTGCTCGGGCAGAGGGAAAAGTGAACCGTGAATACAGCGAAGAGTCGGGCAAGACCACCGACGGGAAGAAGAAGCCCCTGTACTCAGACGAGCTTCCGGTGGGCATGCTCACACACGGATCCGGCACTTGCATGATCTTCGTGTCGGTGCTCGTCTCGAAAAGTCAGATCACCCTCTCCCCCCAGCGAGTAGCATCGAAGACTGATTCCCCGCCCTTGTGCCCTCTGTGCAGCCGCTGCCGCAGAAGAAGATGTCGAAGGTGCGGCGTGTGCTTCCGCCTGAGCACTGCACAATGCCATGAGGACGAAGTACATGCAGGGTGAGAGTGGCAACCATGGGTCCGACGCTCAGCCATCATCATTGCCTGAGCTACAGGAGCAGAAGGCCAAGCTGCGTGAGGAGTACCTGAGCTTAGGCGGAAGCGCAAACAGCCCCATTCCCAACTACTTCCTGTACATCATCATCGGTGAGACATTGTCCTGCAGCGCACGGTGATGCTGCACATATTGTTCCAACCATGTACTGGTACAGGCATTGCAGAGTGCAAGATGGGGCCAGATGGACATGAATGATCGATCCTGCCGTGATCTGCGCAGGCATCTCCTTCCTGGCAGTGCTCAGCTGGCTGTCGGGAGCTGTGTAGTGCACCTAAAGTGCACAGCGCAATTGAAGCGTCGGAGGAGGAGAAGCGCAGCAGGGAGCTGGTGCAATTTTTGTATGCTCCAGGGCACTGCACGGTTGATGTGAATATTGGTACTGAATCACGGTTGGGGCATCACACAAGGCGACCCCCAGTTGCCGGACCTGATTGCCAAGGAAACAGGCGTGCTACCCTGCAGATTCGGTGAGGACGTTTGATGGGCCTGACTCGTTCGAGACACAATGACAATGGCGCACAGAAACCTGGCAGACGTCCCTCAACAGAATTCACAATGAACCAGCAGAAGTGGGCATCAAAACGCTGGAACAGTTTATGTGAAAATACGTCTTGTCATTTGCCCGGTTCAATCTCCAGCCAGCTCACAGTAGGTATCTACTGCGTTGTCCGCAGCCCGCCAACCCCAGCAGGATTCATGTGGCACGTCAGACGCGATCCGCTTGCTGCACACCACATCCGAGTCGTCACAACATTGGATTTTCTGTGTGGATTTCAACCGTCTGCAGCTTGCTGTCTATGCTGGGGGGCACACGACGGACAATCGAGGATGCACCACCCATGGCTGCCACAGGGCAATGTCGCAACAATGGCCAGGCGGCACCGGTTAAGGAACCTTGAGAACAGACTGCCTGGAGGATCCATGCGCAGTTGACATCTGGGCGCACCAGCAGGCGGGAGAAGTAAAAGGACGTTGCTGTCATCTCCCGCTTCGTCACCTGCGCCGCCGCCACAACGATGTCACCACCTCACGCATCAGCTTCCCAATGCGGGGCCACTGCGTTCGGTGCGCCTTGGGTGTTGCAAGGTTGCAGGCACGCAGTGCGCAATCGCAGCGGCCGGCAGGCATCATCGGGTCGGCCGCATGGGCGATGAGCAAGATGTGAGAACTGAAAAGATTTGGGACACGATCCTATCGGACGATCCTATCGGACGATCCTATCGGACGCACCTTGAAGCCGGCACGATTGAGTGCGGCCTCAACGTCCTTCTCTGCATGCAGGTATGCCCGCGTGGCCTGCGATTATCGATGGCAATCCTCTGTGAGATTGGTTGTGGTTCTTTGGTCTGTAGACAGGGCTGTGCCATATCACGAGCCTTTAGGGTTTAGCCTTTAGGGCTGTGCCATGTCACGAGCCTTTAGGGTTTAGCCTTTAGGGCTGTGCCATGTCACGAGCCTTTAGGGTCGGGGAAGGACAGCTGCAAAGGCAGGAGAGCAGCTTCCGCGGCCAGGCCACGCTGCGATTGCGGCGCTCGATCGACTGTCAGGGACTCTGCAGCCTGTCTGGCGCACTGCACAGCGCTGCAGCACCACCACGATCACGCCCGCGCACAAAGCAATGCAAATGCATATCACAGTTCCCGGATGGTGTACCTTGGACGGGCCGGGGAAGAGCTCGCCGATGCGCTTGAGGATGGCGTACTGCACCGTGTACGGTGCAAAGCTGATGACCAGACGCTTGTCCGCCAGGCTGGCCAGGTGCTCCACCATCGCGTCTGCCTTGGACTGCGGTATGGGAACAAAAACGTTTCAGGCGCTGGTGATGGGTGCGTGCACGGGTGGTGACTCTGGCCCTGCAACTCGAAGCTGTGAGAACCTGGCGTGCGTCGTTTAGGGGTCCACCAGGTGGAGAAGTCTTCGTACACTGGTGACCGTGGCCGAGGCCTGGGCTGAACGTGAACAATGTGGTTTAGGGTTTAGGGTTTCGTGAAAGACTCTGGTCAGACCCTGCTGCACCTGTGAGTAGCGGATCACAACGGCCAGGTAAGATGTAGGACGCCGGAACCACAGCACTATCCGGAACCATAGCCTCAATGCCAAGTCCCGAAAGCTGGCCGCACCTGCGGGTAGTGGATCATGACGTCCAGGCAGGACACGGTGTGGAAGCGGCCGCCCTGGCTCTCCAGGTCCGCAGCCGCGAATTTGGGCTCCGCCGCCGGCCGCGACTCCGGCGCATCCGCGACGGCCGCCTTGTACCGCCGCTCCGCCTCTTGCGCCATGGAGGAGGAGATGTCCGACGCCGTCACATCCGCGCCCTGCGTTTTGAGTTTCAGGCAGGCTCTTTGAGCGACACGCAGTTCCATGAATGGTGCCGCTCTGCCGCCTGCGCCACGGAAGACAATGTCTGACGCCGTCACCTCTGCGGCCTGCGTTTCAGTAGAGCTCCGATCGAGGATCCTCTACTGAGCGCCATCGCAACTGCCGCCTTGCACTGCCGCTCCGCCTTCTGCGCCATGGAGAGAGTGATGTCCAGCGGTGTCACCTCCGCGGCCTGCGCATACCGATGCGTCGCATTGGCATCCAGGCGACTGCGATCTGTGCACACAGCATGGCTGCCAGGCTTACCTTGCATGGTACAAGTGTGAGGCCAGGCGAGCGTGCCGTGTGGCGCCTCTGAAGCGGGGTGCCTGGCCGCGCAGTGGGCTTCCAAGGATGTCGCCTGTTCTGACTTGTTGAAGTGCACCACAGGAATCTAGCTTCAGCCGCTGCACCTGCTGTGGTGCCTGATCCCCCTGCCCTCCACGATTGTCCTGCATGCGCCTGCTACTTCTCGTGAGAAAGCGCAAAGAAACCGATGTTTTGAGACGCACCCGCAGCGCCAGCGGTACGGCGAGGCTGCCGGTGCCACACCCGCAGTCGCACACGGTGGTCCCCTTGATGCCGCCCTCCTCGTCCAGCCAGCCCAGAACCTTCTCCACCGTCTGCGCATGCCCCGTCCGGATGTCCAGCTGCACCTGTTGTAATGTGCACAGGACAAAGGTGTTTGGAGGAGAGAAGCTGAAGCAGGCGGCATCTAGGAGGTCCAGCCAGCCTAGCACCCTGTCCACCGTCTGCGCATGCCCCTTGCGAATGTCCAGCTGCACCGGTTGAGCGTGACAAACAACTATGACGGGCAAGACGGTCCGGTGGTGGCAAGTAGTACGGCATCAGCTCCCGTGCACATCACGACAATGGCTGGCATGCTAGTGGGCACTGTCTTGATGATCATCTTCCGTCTCAAGAGTGCAGAGCCTCCCACGCCGGCCACAGCGGCATTTCCATCCGCAGCGGGTTTCCATCCATGGCACTATGGAAATGAAACCGTATTCCGAAACCCAGCCTACCTTGTTGACGTCGTCGGTCTCGCCATAGATCTTGTTCCACCGCTCGAAGCCGGTGCCGTTGAAGTAGGTCTTGACCGACTCCATCTCGTCACCGCCTGCGGCCGCTGCCTGCGTCTGCCGCCTGCGCAGGGTGGGGCAAACATTGGCGGCAAGCTTGGGTGGACACTTCAGCTCGAGTGGAGATCAGACGGTGCTGCATTTCGTCCAGGCTCACCGAGCTGCACTCGGATGTTTTTGGACCGAAAATAATGCACACCCTCACCTTCGCTCTGGGTCTGTGTTGACGAGCACAGCGCCGAGGCCGGCGATGGCTGCGGCGCCTCCCAGCGCCAGCGGCAGGCTGCCGGCGTCTGCCATGTCACCTAGTACAGTTGAAAAAGTTTGACACACTCAATTTCATTTGCGTTTGGGCTTGTTCCACAGTTCATTGTAAGGTTCACCGAGGTGCTTGAGGATGCCAGCATGAACCGCTGCATGCTGTCAATAACAACACTCTCGCTTGCTGCCGTCAGCAGCTCTGCACTGAGGCAGGCGATCCACAGCGATGCATACTCTCACCTATGGCCTGCGTGGCCGCACCAGCGGGACCAGGCGCAAAGAGGGCCGACACCGCACTTGCGCCCGCGACCGCCCCTGCGAGTCCTGCTGCGGCGAAAGCGGCCTGCTGCGCCAGCCGCACGGCACTTCGTTGACTGCCTGCCGCCTCTCCACGGCCGCTGGTGGATGGCGAGCCGCTGCTGGAGTCGCTGCTGGCCGCCGCTCTGCAGTGCATGCCCTGGAATCGGGGAGTACTGCATGGGCGCTGGGTGGGCCGCCACCGGAGGTGGACGGCCGGCAGACTGCCGACGTTTGTGTAGGAAGCCATCGCAAAGCCTCGCAGCGGGTGATGCACGCGCAGAGGTGGTAAACGACAGAGGAGGCGCGCGCAATCTCCAGTCTGATCGAGAAGCTGCAGGGGGCGTTGATAAAATGGTCACTGGTTCGTATTGACACCTAACGTCCAGCAACTAGCCCTACGGACGCCAACGTGCGCTTCTAGAACAGCTTGTGCGCCCAGCCGTGAGGCAGTCTCCACTACGAGCTACTGATGGACGCCCAGAGCGAGGCGCTGCTGGTCGGCACTAGGAACTGGGTGTGGGGGCTGCGGCGAGAGTGCCACAGGCTGGGGTATGAGCTGCCGCTCAGCACGCAGCGAGCGCGGCGCGTCGACGTGCAATATGTGTTGGGCCTGCAGGCAACACAGCAGCAGCGGGCATGGGAGGCCCTCAGCGTGTGCCCTCGGACGTGCCGGACCGAGGGTGCAGCTAAGTGCACGTATTGGCGAGGATTTTCCCGCACGCCGCGGCAGCAGGTGCGCCTGCGGATCTTCCGGCAGCGGCACTCGGCGCGGCGCATCGGCAGCTATCTACGGTCTCGACTTGGCTGCAGCACACTGCCAGTGGTGATGGGCAGGCGGGATCACAGACCAGGCATCGGCGGCACTGCCCAGCAGTGCGACGCCGCGGTGGTGGGCGACGAGCGGCACATGATGTTTGAGTGCCCAGCAGTGCAGCAGATTCGCGACCAGAAACTGACTTGTTCTGGGACGGTCAATTAATGCCTGAGTTCGTCAACCAGGCAGACCAGGTTGCTGTGATGGACTTCATCGTTGCTTGTTTCGACAGTTTCGTTCACACAGATTAGCTCAGCAGTGAGGGGTTCCCACCCCGTGGGAAGTTCCTCACGGGGAGTTCCCACCCTTTTGGCCCCTCAGGGCTTGCGACACGGTGTAATATTTAGCTCTCTCTCGTACGTAGATGTGGGGTTTTAGCAAGACTGAGACATCGGCACTGTTACATGAGGCTGCTACGTGCACTAGCATGCCCCTCGACAGCCTCGCGACAGGTGCACACAGACGATGCAGCGCCCCCCAGACCAGCTACCCCAGGTTCCTAAAACACATGCGGGACCGAACAATCCAATGCTGCTGCTGCACAAGAGCTGCGTGCGCCACCGCCGCTGAGATGAGATGATGCTGCGAGAGTTTACCCTAAACCCTAAACCCAAAACTTGCAGCGCGGCCACGGCCGACAACAAGCTCACTTGCCGGGTGACGTTCATGCAGCTGATGCGCCGCCGCGGATGTGCAAATTATACGTTGAGCTCGCCAGATCCCCATGACTGACCGCCTGCCAGCACACTGACCCAGCGCAACGCCTGACGACACGGCTCTTCCACAGCGCGGCGGGTGGCGGCTGAGCGAGCGAAGCGACAGTGCGCAAGACGCGCTCAGTAGGTGCGAGCCTTAGGCGGGATGTGTGGCATCTCGTCGTCCATGGGCTGCAAGTGCACCGGCCGGTAGTCCACCTTCACCTACAAGGGAAGAAGATACACACGGCTCAACGCAGGGTCTTCAGACAATCCAAGGTTGTGGGAGGGTCTGGGAATGGGTCCATGCGATATATGCGAACTGAATGACCCCTAAATTTGCAGCTGGGCACTGGCCAGGGGGCAGCAGCAGGCGGTGCTGGCAGTGGAAAACGGTCGTGACAGCCGCTGCGCAGTGTTGTGGAACGAAGATCACCCGCCCGTCGAGAGGCACCTGGTGTGGCAGAGCGATGGCGCGGCGGGCTGACCCAGCTGCGGCCTGAGTGCGCTTCCAGGAGCGCCAGCAACCACAACACCCTACTGCAGAACACGCATGCGCACCTTGTCGTGCGTGCCCTTGGAACCGTCGAACCAGGCGATGGTATGCTTCATCCACTCCTTGTCATTGCGGTCAGGGAAGTCCTCGCGAGCGTGCGCGCCCCGTGACTCCTGCAACAGCGGCAGAGTCCACGCTTCAGCAATTCACACATCGATTCGATCGCACGAACACGCATTGCCCTGGTGTTGTGCCGAACAGGTGTGAGGTCTGGACCTGGCCTGCAGCATCGGTTCTGCCATCAGACACGCCGAGGCGCCATCCCGCGGCTGGAGCAGGCAGCGCTGACAGGATGTGCAGATGCCACAGTATTACAGCGCTACAGATGCTCGTCGGTGGCTGGGCTCAGATGCCTTGTTCGTGGCTAGGTGCAGATGTGCACATCGCAGACCTCGAAGGCGTGCACGGACATGGCAACAATGGAGCACAGATGAAAGCACGTGCACTTTCATTCTCTCCACTACCGTCACAAGGCCGCAAGGGACCCTTTCGGAGCAACTCGCAAGGGCAGCTCGGAGCAGGTCACCTTGCGGGCCTCGGCGGAGTGGACGGTGATGGCGGCGTTAGTGAGCAGGTTGTCCAGCTCGCACGCCTCCGTCAGGTCCGTATTCCACACCAGGCTCCGATCCGTCAGCTGCAACAGCAGGAAAAGCAGTTGGTTCAGCTTGCGTGCCCGCCATTGTCAGTAACTTGGTTTGGTCCAACGAGTCTGCAAAAGTAAGCACAGCACAACGGGCTGCGGTCCGCCAGCTGCGGCACTGGATGTGGAGCACATGCCCTCTGTTCATCCGTCATGCCCAGCCAGATGCCTGCCTGTGAGAGGCTTCTCGAAAGGCCCTCCATGCCTGCTGCATTGAGGACAGCAACGCCTCCTATTGCACTGCATCAGGTCGGCATGCAGCAGCGGCGCGGCCACTCGCATGCCCATGCGGCGCAAGCTGCGTAGCCTAAACGGTGGGTTGCCTGCTGCCTCCAACAGTTGCTCCTCCAAGACTAGCTCAGGGTTTAGGCATTCGGACAGCGCACCCCAATGTCGTCCAGGTCGGCGACAACCTCGTCGATGCGCTGCTTACCCTTCTCCAGAGTCTCCTGGGTTCGGAAAACTGCGGCATCCTCCTGCGGCAGCACACACAGCTACGCATCAGCATTGCTGTTTGATGATTCGTATGCGAAGAGCTGATACATCTGGGAACTGGTGGACCAAAAGCAGAAGATGCGAAACGCCGGCAGAATGCAGGGCGATTGAAGCAGACGGTAATCTTGAGCCCGGTGGGCTGCGTTGCGCACCTGCATGACGCGCTGCATCTTGCCACGGATCTGCGCGGTGGACTGGCTGCCCTTGGAGAAGCGCAGCTTGTCGAGCCGCGCAATCGTCGCCTCGCCCGCGTCCTTGGGCAGCTCTGGCTGCGCGTCGCCTGGCTTCATCTCCTCGCCTGGGGAGTGAACTCGAAGTCTTATTGAGTGCGTACCTTGAGTGCGAACATGGTTTTGACATGAAGGCAGATAATCGTCGCCTCATCTGCACCCTGTTATTTCGTATATTTTGGGCAGGTTATCTGAGGTTCGCACCAGGCATCATGATCAGGAGCAGGAAGCACGCGTCACTCGCACCGATGGTAATGCCGGAGGCGCATTCGAGGACCAGCAGCTTCTTTTTGGGCTTGAGCATTCCAAGGCCTGGTTCAGAGCCGCACCAACGGTGATGCCGCAGGCGCGGCCAAAGACGACGATGTCCAGCAGGCTGTTGGCACCGAGGCGGTTGGCGCCGTGCACCGACGCCGACGCCGCCTCGCCCGCCGCCAGCAGCCCGGGGACGATGTGTTCTGGGTCCTTCTTTGTCGGCGATACCACCTGGCCGCGGTAGTTGGTGGGGATGCCGCCCTGCGCAGAGCAGTCGTGGGCAGTGGGTCCACACAGCCAGGAGCCGCCTGTCGCCATTATCGGTCTTGTGTGCGCTCATACATAGCCAATGGAGATTCAATGAAAAGTTGCATCCACCAACGATGAGCATGCCGCAGACTCAACGCAGATGTCAGCAGTTGTCCTCAGCAGTTTCGCAGTCCGTGCTGATGTCCAGCTGCTGCGCGCACCATGTTGTAGTGGACGGTGGGAATGACGGGGATTGGCTCCTTCGTTACGTCGACGCCGGCAAAGATGGCGGCTGTCTCACTGATGCCCGGCAGCCGCTCCGCCAGCAGCTCAGGCGGCAGGTGGTTCAGGTGCAGGTACAGGTGGTCCTGGTGAAGGCACCACAGGCAAATCGTGAAGATGCCGATTGAAGTGAAAACTGCTCTGGATAGACCCAGCAGCCGCTCCGCGAGCGGCTCCAGCGGCAGGGGGTTCAGGTGCCGGTACAGGTGGTCTTGTGGTGACCGCCAGATAGAGATCTTGCGTCATGGAGGGTTGGAAGAATGCTGTGCTTGATTAATTGAGCAGCAGTTCTGCCGGCAGCTCCAGCAGGTGGTTCAAGTGCAGCTAGATGTGGTTCTGGCAGGAGCAAACAACAAGAGCTGAACTCGGCGACGAGAATGAGCTCCGCCAGCTGCACAGCCTCCGGCAGGCTACCATGCAGGCAGAAACCTGCCGTCGACACAAGAAACAAAGGCAAACTACAAGCGATAGGAGCGATAGGTACCTTCTCAGGCCCGACGCCCCGCCCCTCCCGGATCTCCATGGTCATGGACCGTGACACAACATCACGAGACGCCAGGTCCTTCGCTGTCGGCGCATACCTGCAGACAGCAGATGTGACGAAGGTTCTGTTTTGTTGTATCTGGACATGGTAGAGAGAGGTACCTCGGGTCAGTCAGCAAGGCAGCGAGCCTGCAGGAAGATGGATATGAGCGCATGCCTGTGCAGCTCTCGAGAGTTGACACGGTGTTTTGCCGCGGGCAGTGAGGGCGGGAGTTCAAGCCCAGCCCTGGCAAGAGCCGCTGGTGCAGCCACACGGGTCATGGAAAGGAGAGGCACGTACTCCTGTTGTGTCACCGACAGCCCTGCCCACGATGGGCAGTTCCAAGTGCGTGTTACGCGCTCAAACACGCACACAGCTTGTGCAGGGCCCATGGCCATACGCAAGGAGCCACAGCTACTAACCGAAGGCTTCAAACCCTACCGCTCCATGAAGCCATCGCCCTCATAAGTGCGCACATCGCATCTTTGACACCGGAGGCTTTCACGTGTTTGCTTTCGGGTGTTCAAAACCCAGACACGCACCGCTCCATGAAGCGCTCGCCCTCGGAGTTGCGCAGCACGCCGCCCTCTCCGCGCGAGCCCTCCGTGATCAGGCAGCCCGCGCCGTAGATGCCTGTGGGGAGTCGGAGGCGAGGCGTCAGCGATGTTGTGGGGCGAGCACAAACAGGGCGGGCGTTGAGCGTGCACCATGCATAGAACTAACTCGCCGTCAGCAGCGCTGCAGGAGCTCCCGGTGCAGCTGGGCACCGGGCTGACATGCCTGCTGTTCTTGTAGGTTATCAAAGCCGTACTGCAGCACGTGCGACGAAATGCAATGCATGATGCACGGCCCACCTGTGGGGTGGAACTGCACAAACTCCAGGTCCTGTAGTGGAATGCCGGCGCGAGAGGCCATTGCGTTGCCGTCGCCCGTGCACGTATGCGCAGACGTCGCCGAGAAGTAGGCGCGTCCGTACCCGCCCGTCGCCAGGATGGTCTGCTCGCCGCCATGAGATGCTTTAGGGAATGCTGGCAGGCAGTGCAAGCGGTAGGGTTTAGGGTTAATAGCGGTACAAACAGGTTGTGCTGCAGCATTTCTGCATCTGCTGGCATGGCTCACGGGGGGAAGCAGCAAGGTAGATGAGCTCAACAGCCCACGCGGCAGAAGTATCCAAGTATGGCTGCCGCCCCTTCAAGGCTGCCTCAGCAGACGAAAGGGCAAATGGTGCATCGAACGTTCCGATGCACCAGCTCAGACGGGCACGAAGTGCAAGAAAGACACAAAGGAGCAGGGAAGTGGTCACGTCAGGCAGAGAGGGTGGGCACCTGGGCGGCCCGGAAGCGGTGCAGCGTGCCGTCCTCCATGCACATGGCGATGACGCCGCGGCAGGCGCCCTGATCGTCCATGATCAGGTCCAGTGCAAAGTACTCCACTGCAAGGGGCAAACCCCAGCATTATCTTTTGATCCTGGTGTTTCCTTCTGAAGCACCGACACCCGCAGGCGCACAAGAGAGGCGAGAGAAACACGCTGCGGAAGAGCCAACACATCGACAGGAGCTTTCTTCACGTTGTCATTCCGTCTCGGACCAGAGCCTCAGAAGGGCGCACCGAAGAACTGGACGTTATGCTTCATGGCCTGGCCATACAGCGTGTGCAGCATGGCATGCCCGGTGCGGTCGGCGGCGCACGCGCAGCGGTACGCCTGCCCGCCCTTGCCGAAGTCCAGGCTCTGCGGCAGACATCAAAGTCGACTTGAGATGCAGTCCTTCAACGTCATCAGGAGTAGCGTGCAGCGCAGGTGTAGCGGTATGTCTGACCGCCTTTGCTAATGTCCAGGCTCTGCAGTGCATGCATGCATGGCTCAGACGTGAAGTATGCACATGCAGAACCTTGTGCAGCACCGCGTACCTGGTGCGGTCAGCGGAGCGTGATCGGCAGCACATGCGCAGTGGGCACAACAAACTGCCATGCAGTGCAACATGAAGGCGTGAGCAACATGAGCAAGAGACTGCAACGTCAGCAGATGGAGGTGTTGGTATGCACCTGGCCTCCAAAGGCGCGCTGATAGATTTTGCCGTCCTCGGTGCGCGAAAATGGCAGCCCATAGTGCTCCAGCTCCCGCACCGCCTTGGGCGCCTCCCGGCACATGTACTCGATAGCGTCCTACGCATTGACACGGTCGAAATAAGAGAACAGTATCTGCAAGGGCTCTGGTCACTCGTCGCCAAGGCTTCACAGTTCGCGCGCCGCCTCGAGCGCCTCCCAGCGCATGTACTCGGCCGTGTTGCATTAGCAAACACAGGTTGGCGGGACCCATACCCGGCTGAGAGCCGAAAGGTGCTCCAGCTCTCGCGCCGTCCTGAACGTCTCAGGGCAGACGCACTCGAGTTGACAGCATCAGATTCAGCGCATATACGGTACCACGCTGCCTTCTCTGTGGTATTTTGTGGAGTCTGCCGGCCTCTGCCACTGCAGGCTCCCTTGTCTCGAGGTCCAGGGGTCCTGCCAGGCAACAGCCCTGGGACACCGCCAGATGGTTCTGCGCCAGTCGCTCAGCCACACCACCGATCGGTCTCCTTCAACAGTTGCCGCTGAACGACGAACCGCACAGAGCCCTTGAAGCTTGAGCCGCATGACCTTTGGTCACACTTTCGGGACGTTCATCTCACCTGGTCGCCGAGCCAGTCGGAGCCCTTGATGGTGTCGTACGCGTGCCACCGCCAGTCATCCTCGCTCATATTGCCGAGCGCTGCATTGATACCGCCCTGCGCCGCCACTGTGTGGCTGCGCGTCGGGAACAGCTTCGTGATACACCTGCGCGGCGCATGGAGAAGGATGTCAGCAAGCGCCGCGCGTTTCCGCCGCACCCCTTTGCGAGCTTGATCGGTGGCAGGGAGAGGTCTGATCGCGTGGTTATTGGCCGCGACGTTTTGCTGGCGCCGCAAGCCGCCGCCGCTACGACACAGCCCGCCCAAATGGATGCTGCAGCCCGCCCAAATGGATGCTGCAAGAAGGCCTCGTCACAGCTGGTGTCCCTTACAAGTGCAGCAGTCAGGAAATGCAGCTGACAAGTCGAGGTGTCGGGACCCAGCCTGTCAGTGCAACCAAGCTTCGCCTGATGCACTGATGTTACGAGAGGGCCTGTAGCACCGTGAACCACGGCAGCCCAGCAGCAATCGAGATGCAACAGTCGTCGGTTTCTATGACTTTTGCGATCGACGACGAGTTCCATACTGGCGTAAGGAGAGTGACGTGGCAGGCAACCGTGTGATGGCATTTTGCATCCTGCAAAGGCGTCCATGCGCCATCGGCCAAGATTCTACCGCAGCAGTGCATATGACCACACCAATTCAGCGCCAGACGTTGAAACTATCGACACAGCGACTTTTCGGGTTTTGGTTTGGTCATCACTCTCTAAGACGAAGGCGTTCTAGGGATGCAGCACTCACGCTGCATTGAAGCCCTGCTCTGCAAGTCCCACAGTGGCACGCAGGCCGGCTCCACCCGCGCCTACAACCAGCGCGTCATAGGTGTGGTCGATGACCGGGTATGAAGATTGGGTGCTGAATGCGCGCGCCGCCTTACTCGCCGCCCGGAGAGCCTGGAGGCTCTGTCTCCTCAGCATTGCACCCTCACAAAAATGACAAGCTAATGTCGAGGAAAGCGAAACTGCAATGCCCACCGACCTGAACCATGTCGTAGTGGAATCGCAGCAGTACTTGAGGAATATCAGCAGGGCTTTGGGTGAGGTCGTCGGTGGACAGATAGCGACAGCGTCGTCCTTAGAAGTTCCGCCACTGCTGCCAGTGCTACCTGGCGCGCATACTCGATGAAAACGCTTTCAACTTCATCGCGTCGCAAGTTGCAATTCGTCGAAATCAAGCTGGCATCAGCTGAGTCTACATGCGCACACCGGCATGGCTTCTGTCTCACATGGCTTCATCACCTGGCTCCGTTTCGCGCGACTTCTAGGTACACAACTAGCTGTTGAGCCATCCGCCGCCTCAGCAGCGAAATTGCTTCGCGAACAACCGAAAAGGAACTTGAACACCGCCTTCGAAGCTCACCAATGCAACACTGACATTTTCGAACCTGCACTGGCGCCGCCGCCGCGGTGCGGTGCTGCGGTCCACCAGCCGCTGCTGCTCAAGATCATTCGTGTCGCGAAGATCGCGATGCGGCAGAGGCGACGTGACTTGAAACCAAGCAGGAGTCGTCCTGCTGCCATAGCTGCGCTACATCGGCTCTGCGCTACGGCTACACGAACTGATGCGGTGGCGCCTCGATGACGCCGCCCGTGTCCCGCCAGGGCGCCTCAAGGTCACAGCGCGCTGCCTGTACGCCGGCGTGATAGAGCGTTAGAGTGTCAGTAGATAGCGGGAGACACTGGCATGGGGCAGCTGCTCGTGAAGAATCTTCAATGCAGCGCTGCTCGTCATCAGTGAGAGTGGAGACCGCCACATGGAGTGCGTAACGCAGCGGTTCATGCTCCTAAGCGACACATTGCACGGCGCCGAGACATGGCACGCACGCCAGCAGCCAGCACGCTGTTCAATCAGCTTGACACACGCACCGCCAGTGGCACAGTGCCGTTACCGACCAGGTCCAGCAGCTTTTGCGAATCCTTGAAATGGGCCATGCGTGGCAGCTCCCCCTCCCCGCGGAAATACTTCAGGCGCTGCTCCGCGCTGCAAGCATAGCAGCGACATGATCGCGAATGGCCATCACACAACTCGGCCGCACACATGAACAATTACCTTCATGCATCACACCTGCTGCTGCAGCCAGCACACAGCAGCACAGACGGACCAGACACACTGAGCATGTGGCCAGGAATAGAGCGTTTCCAGCAATTTAGGGTTCACATGTGCCGCCTGAGACCTCCACAGCATCTCCTCCAGCACCCTGCGACCTCTCCGGTTATCTGACAGGGGTGTGCGGGCGCAATTCTTTTTGGTGTACACCTATAGTTAGTATCTCACCTGCGCAGCACGCCAGCGTGCCACTTGAAATGGTCCACCGGCACGGCGTGCGGGAACCTAGCAACGCGCCACTTGCCTTCAGCCGGCTCCTGCTTCCGGCCCCATAGGTACTTGTCCCGATATGCGGTGTCGGCGTATGGCGTCATATTGTACAGGTCCGCCGCGCCATAGTAGGTCCACCTGGGGTTCATGAATATTTTACATTAAGTGTTCCAAGATGTGGAAGGTAGCGTAGGTGTGCGCCATCGAATTATGAGGTCTGCCGCGCCGCAGTAGGTCGACCTGGAGTGTATGAGAAGGATTAGGGGTCGTCAGACAGACAAGGCAGCGCTGGCGCATGTCGTTGGGTTTTCGGTCTGCTGCGCCGTATCAAGTCCGCCTGGGACTTAGAAACCATCCAAATTAGATGTAGATGTATAAGGCCGTATCGCCGCATGTCGGCGAGTTGTGCAGGTCGGACCGACAATTTCGGCATCATATACCGCCACGTGGGAAGGCTTGCGGCGTTTCCAACATATCCTGTGCCAGGTCCGCCGCGCCGTGGTGCGTCCACCTGCCGGGGTCCCACATGAGGATGGACCCCGGCACTTTATGAGCCATATTGAATGGAAAGCGTTGCAGTGGCGCGTCAGGGTTTAGGTGTCCGCGGCGCTGTTGTGAGCCCACCCGATAGATTCTCCGAAGTATCTGACAGAAACCAGTACAGCGGGCACAGCTCGCCACCAGGTAGAACGGGCTGCCCAGCCGCCGTAGAGTGTTTTCCAAGGGCAGCACAACATTGATTGGCGCTGCAATATAAGTCTGCCATTGGCAGGTGCAATTGGAACGAGAAGCCGCCTCACGGCGAGGCACACTGCACCTCTCTGCGCGCTCAGTGCTAGTAGCATGCGGCTTCGGAAGAAGACAAAACAACGCAACAAGGAAAGAGATCACCTAAGGCTGAGGTTGCCGGCGGGCGAGGGACCGAAGTAGTCCGGCGCATACCCCGGGCTGACTATCTTGTGGTTGCCTGTATTTGAGCGCAGGAAAGCCTTGAACGCCACTACCTGAGAAAACAAGATGGCAAATTGGGTCCGATCCCGATATAATGTAGGATTTTCTGATGGCATTTTTTGGCACTAAGGTCACCAGTAGTGGCCCTCCTCAGAGCAGAGCCTTTTGAAAGGCGCATGTGGCACAGATACCAAAATATGCAGTTTGTCTCGCTGTCCCCTAGCTGTGTGCTTGCAGACACCTGAGCGGCTGGATGTGAGCAAAGAATCACCTTCCAGTAGGAGGAGCGGATCAGGCTCTTGATGATGTCGCAGTGCAGCGGGAACTGCTTGTGGATGTCTGGCTTAGGCTGCACGCTCGCCAGCTCGCCTGAAGAGGCAACCCTGCCGGACATGCACGAAAGCCATCAGACGCCCATGCACAAAACTATGCAAAACGTTCTAGTCTATGTCGCAGGTCTGATATGCGAAATGGCGCCGGTGTGATTGCCGGCTGCTTCTGTGCAGGCGTGGCGCTGGGATTGAAACCTTTTCCACCGATAGCGGGGCACAGTGTCCGTGCAGTGATGCATTCTTTTCCAGGTGTGGGGACAGGTGTGTCAACATGTATGTCGCGCCTACCTGTCGACGAACTTGCCGCTGCCAAATGTTGCGTTGGCGGCATCCAGCAGCTGAACGTAGTGCTGCGGAAGAGAGAAAGGTACTTCATGAATAGGACGTCTTCGAACTCGTCGCTGTCCGCGATGACGATCCAGTCATCCGGTGAGTGTACGCGATCCTGCAGCTTCGCTAGTTTGACCTGCACATTTGCGGCAACTGTGGCGTCAGGGGGCGATTGGTGTCGATGAGAGCATCAAACCTGCACCTCAGCTCTTCCAGTACTGGAAGAGCTGAGGTGCAGGTACTGAGGTGCAGGTACTGAGGTGCAGGTACTGAGGTGCAGGCCTGCATCTAGCACTAGTGCACTAGTGGACGTGGCTCCTGATGATGGACAGCTGCAGATAATAGTGCTGTGAGCGCTGCCGTGAACATTGCCAAGGGCAGCGGCGGCAACGGTGAGGTTCTTTGATGATGTGCAGCATGCCGTCAGCCCTGTCCTCTGTAGTGCCGACAACTCGAGCACAGCTGGCAGTAGAAATGCTCTGGTAGTGCGGCGTAACTTGCTGCCTGCCACTTGCAGAGCCTGCCAGAAGCGCAAGGCATGCTCCCGCCGGCGTGTGCTGTTCGAGCAGTTTGACGGCCCTGTGGCACCCAATGCCGAGGGGCAGCAGGAGTGGGTTGTCAACTCACCGCCAGGTGATGGTCTGAGGTGTAAGCCTCGCCTGCCTGAAAGCAAGGATAAACGTTTGGTAACCAAAGAAATCCACGATAACACGAGAAACCAGCGACAACACCAAGACACGGCAGGAAGTGCTGAAACCCCGTGTGGAAGGGCAACGCGGGCCTACATGCTAAGAAAAATTGCGAACCCATAGCGTGTAATTGATGCCGAAGTCGTACAGCACTTTCATCACATCTGCCAGTTCGTTCTCCGGCCCTGCAGCAGAGTAAACAAATCCGGTGACATTATAGTTGCCGGCAGTTCTGCTGCCGGATTGAAAGCTTGGTACTGCAGCCTTCATTCGCATTTCCTCCACTGGCTCACCTTGTTTCCAGGTGTGGATCTTCAGTAGCATGTGCTCGCGCCTAAACCCCATGTCCACATAGTGATTCAGCCAGTGCGGCAGTATCGCCGCCTACCTGCAGCAGCGACGTTCAACGTGTCAAGCGACTCTGTCCGTCATAGCTGCATCGTCGTGCATCATGGGCAGCTTTATCACTGGGCAGAGTCACACAGAAGGCCAGCACTGCAAGGTGCTTGACCAGGAGCAGACGGTCACTGGCACGGCTGTGGGCAGGAACGGCAGCAGCGGTTGCCGGTGATGAAGCAGGTGCGGGTCGTGCATGCATGGCAGCAGGGCCAGGCGCGCTAACCCTGACCCTAAACCCCAAACCCTAAACTGCTGCCATGCCGCAGGGCGCGCCTGGAAAGTCGGTCCCTATCAGGGAGTACAGCCACACTGTCGGCTGCTTTTTGCTACTCGCCCCATGCCGGCAGTTATTATCCCGCGCCATCCGTCGAAAGCCAGCAACGCCGCCGACACTTGGGCCAGCGCCCGCAGGATCCGCCGCATATGGAAGGCACGCTGCCTCTGGCACCAGGCTCAGCCATTGTGACGCGCCCCAGTGCTGTTGCAAGATCTGCACACACAGGGGTCTAGCAGGTCAGGCAACGCGGAACATTGATTGCCGCACATTGCATTGCGGGCAGGTGCGACAGCACCAGTTGTGATGAAGCCTTGCCAGCAGCATCGACATTGATAAGTCAACAGCGAGAGGCACGGAACATACGATTTTCAACCGCGTCGGAATGTGTGAAGCCAACGACCGGCTCAAGATCAAAAGCTGAGTGGCGGCGCATGCATGTGACGCAAAGACGCACCCAAACACCGCCACACGTAAGCACGGCGATGACGACTGCCGCCACCTGGATGTAAGCGCGCGGTGTTTGCTTCTCTTCCGTCACCCCGCAGCCATGTTGACAGTCCTCTGCGGCAGCTCCAGGCTTTGAGTCAGCGCTGCGCGCAGATGGACGCTCACATGCACAACACACAAGGCGGTGCATGCATGCTACGAGTGTATGCCGCTAGCAAGGCTGTGAAGGGATCATTGCAGCTGACAGTGATGATACCAGAAAACTTAAGTGCATCGGCACCCCGCAGCAGTACTGGTCATCATGTTGGTGTGGGTGCGATTGTGGCTGGCAGATAGAAGCCGCAAGCAAGTAGGATGGTCCGACGCGGTATACTCTGCGTCTGGAAGATCGCACCTGGAGCGTTAGAAAGCCCCTCTAGGCTGACGCAGTGCTCATTGTCTCTCTCGCGTTCGTCCATGTGGAGCCCAGCGGATGTGAGGAGGTGCAATACGCGGCAAACAGCGAAGGATAGGCTCGCGAACGGTACACTCTGCAGCGGTGCCTCCACGCGCGCTGGGTGTGCGATATTCGTTTCACTATAGAGTAGAGTTCATGCAGTTGCACGAGCTGTGCGTCTGTGTCATATGCACGTGCGTCTTGGCAGTTGCGAACTCATCTGCTAGGTCAATGCCATACCAGATGTTACAAACGGTGACCCTGTAGCGACTTCGTGTGGGTGTCCCGAGCTGAATACGCAGTCGGCCACAGGACAAGGCGGTGAGCTTTCTGCAGCAATTCACTCGTATGTAGCAACCAACGACGGCTGTGTGGGTATTGGTACGCCAGCGATGACCGTCATGTGTGCGGCAACGCGTGGCGGCATGACACCGCGCCCGGATCATGACATTCACGCCGGCACCAATCTGCGCATGATGCCTTGCTGGTACGTACGCAAGTATACTTGCGTCTATCAATCTCCTCGTTTGCTCTGATGGACGAATTACTTCATAAGCTTTCGTCAAATGCAGGTAATTCCTGACCTGGAAATTTTCAACCCCATGTGTGAGCCCTGACAGCGTCCGCGGCACTCCTTCTCTCATTTCGAACCTCGAGCGCCAGCGCAGCATCACAAGCAGGGTCTAAAGCCTCCAGCGACTACGCCGCAGCCGCCGCCTGGCATCCATCTGCTGTGTGGCGCCAACTTCGGTGTCGTCTGTCTTCACCCATTCGCTACGCCCAGCCGCGTTCCGTCACTTGACACACACCTCCGGTGTCGCTCCAGAACGGTTCGCGCTGACACCGTCCCAGCTGCATGGGAATAACATCATTCGTGGGGCATGGTGAATCTGCCTCGCCGCCCAAAGCCTTTAAAATGGCTTGGCTGGGTGCGCGGGCGCTGCATTGCGACCTCCGGCACAAGCGAGTGCACCATTGTAATGAGAACAAGCACGTGCATGCCCTGACTGCTGTTCCAGGGAGACAGTCCACAACATTGTGTGGATTCCATGAGCGCCATGGCTGCGGAATGCGCTCAGCCATATGCTGGACCCACCATCAGGGAGACGGTGCCGTTGACAACCAGGTCCGCGATTTTCTGGGACTCGCCATAAAAGAGGTACCGCGGCTTGCCCCCATCCCCACGGAAGTGCTTCAGCCGATCGAGCGCGCTGCACGCACAGGCATCCAGATAGGCTGGAAGGCAGTGCGACATCTGCTGTTTATTTGCTGATTGCGCTGGTGCCTGCCAGTCCGAGGCGCCACTGTCAGGCCACCGCTTGCTTGATGCAGCTCATGCACCAAGGCAGTAGGGGTGGCTGCATATAATGCAAAATCCAAGCCCCGAGCACATCGCACACCTTTGGTACACGCTGGCCTGCCACTTGTAGTGATTGACCGGGATGGCGGACGGATATATGGCGGCACGCCACAGGTCGGCAGACTGCTTCTGCTCCTTGTCAAAAACGTATATGTCCGGGTAGCGCCAGTAGGGCGTCAAGTTGAAAAGGTCCGCGGCACCCTCGTAGCCATACCTGCGCGCGTAATTCGTTGGGGTTTTAGGGTCTAGGGCCCGAGAGCTGGGGTTCAGATGCTCAACGGCCTGTGCTCTGGCATCCCGCGCATGCAGGGTTATTTGAGAACCTGCACGGACACTAGCATGGAGACTTGCCGCTCTTTGGAGGTACAGGCAGTGAAGCAGCACGCTGCTATACCTGAGGCTCAGATTGCCAGCTGGCGCAGGCCCATAGTAGGCTGGCGCAAATGCTGGGCCGATCACCTTATGGTTGCCCGTGTTTGTGCGCAGATATGCCCTTGCCGCCACCACCTGCTCCACGAATGGCGCAGGCGTTACGCACTGATCAAGCTGAGGTATTCGGCCGCGCCGAGGATACGTATGGTGGTTCTGCGTCGAGCTCTGCCAATGCAAGATGAGCCGGCGCAGAGCGCCGCGCTTGACATGTCTGATGATTAGCCGCCAGCGCAGAGCGCCGCGCCACATATTTACGTGGAACTCAAGTCTGACGACCGTTTGCAACGAGCACATTCAATGGTGAACAACATGTTGGAGAGTTCTTGCAGACACTGCATAGATACATTTACCTTGCCTGCTGCCCAGCCCAGGCCTGTGTCTGGCCTGCCAGCTGGCATGGCTATCTGCAGATAGCCATACCGCAATGCGCACCATTCTCATCTACAGCTCTGCTATCAAGTGCCAAGGGAACTGGTCAGCTCGGTTGATAACCCCACCTTCCAGTTTGTGCCCTTGATGAGGCCGCCAACGATGTCGCAGTGCATCGGAAACTGCTGTCGTATGTCCGGCTGTGGCTGCACGGCCGCCAGCTCGCCGGACTCTGACACCCTGTACATGAGAGCAGCAGGACAATACTGACAATAGGGCAACAGTCATCGTCTTGACTGGTTGTGTGAAATGGGGGGGTGCAGTACAAACGTATCAACCGTCAATATACCACTGAGGAGTGACATATATCGCGCGCTGGTGCATCGGAGGTCTACACGGCGTGGGGCTGGCCAGACAAAGCAAGGAAGTGCGGTACCGTGGCGAATATTACATGACCATCGTGACCGCGGCTGGTTGGAAGAAACGTCGGAGAGGAGAACAAGTGCACCTGTCAACGAACCTGCCGCGCGCAAATGTGGCATTGGCCGCTGCCAGGATTTGCACGTACTCCTGCGCTTGTGATGACCGAGTTCGTCATCGTAGACGCTATCTGCGTCTGCCGCAGGGTAACTATCTTTGGCTTATGGCACCTCATCACGATGCGCCATAGTCAGGGAATCAGGGGCACGAGACCTGATGGCGGGAAAACTGACGACAAGGGGCAGCGGAAAATGACCTTTGGTCACCGACCTGTACGCTGGGGGCGATGGGCGTGTAATCGTACAGCTCGTCGCTGTCTGCAATGACGATCCAGTCCCCCGGTGACTTGACATGCTCATGCAGCTGTCGCAGCTTGACCTGCAACAGCATGGCGCAGCCCTCTGAGATGAAATCCTAACTTAAGATTTAGTAAACCCTGAGCTGCGCTGTGTGGCCGGTGCAATGATGTGTTACGTACATGCATACTGCAAACAATCTTGGCGAGGGGCTCTCTCACGATGCACGACAGGGAGTGTGGCTCGCTGCTGGCTACCTGCCTCTCGAAGCACCTCGGTGCATATTGCAAGTGCTGCACAATGTTATCATGACGATGCGCCGCAGCAGCGCCGTCATATGGCCAAGATCTAAGAGTGACTCCCGGTGGAGACAACTTTAAGTATTGAGACTCCAAGCTGACAGCCGCAGCGATGCAGCAGTCTGATTGCGCGGTCACAACGACAGAATGCCGCACCGCCAGATGGGCGTCAGAGGAATAGGCCTCCCCGTTCCAGTGAAGGTATTTGATGCTGTGGCCCTCCAGGATCCGCTTCACGGCATCCAGCTCGCTCTTGGGACCTGTTGCAGGTGCGGAAGCGCGCGTCGGAACACAGCACACGGTGTCTGAGCTCATCCAGACTGCCCCGCCCATACTCCTCCGCCGTACTGATTCTGCACGGTGTAATGCTCACGCAGAAGCGTCACCGACCTTGCTCAGTGTTCGGTGCATCCAGCCGCGCTGCTGTTTCAGGATATCTCCCTGCCGGAGCGTTATTGGGTAAGCTACTTCCCAGGCTGCCCTCAGAAATGCGCACCAACTTCGTGGCTGTGCACTATCATGAGCATTCGCTCTCGCTCAAATCCCATGGCGTTATAGTGCCGCAGCCAGTGGGGCAGCATCGCCGCTGCTCCTGCAGGAGGAAACCCACAGTTGAACACGGGCTGGCTCTGCATCCTTGCTTTGGCGCAGCTGAACTTTCACTCTGCAAGATGCGTTGTCCACCACAGCAGACACTGTACTGACGGGCGCAGTAGAGGCACATTGATTGCCGTGTCTTGTGATACCTCACACGTTGGGTCCTCGCTATCTGGGGGTCTGCAATTTGATCGTCATCTGTGCGGCTACCTACCTGGAAGATCTGTCCCGAATAGCGCGTTCAGCCACACCCTTGGCCGCTGCCGCCGCTGCTGCTGCTGCTGCTGCTGGTCATTTGAGCGTTGCCAGGACGCATTGCCCCACTGCCGGTGCAGAGTCTGTGGCGCAGAACAGATGCGATTAGGAACCGGTACTAGCTCACGCCAAAATCACGACGCGTAGTCAGCTTGCGTCTGAAGTGCCATCCCCCAGAACAGTGCAACGTGATGCGACTGCGCATGTGGTGCAGCATCAGCAGCGCGCCGCGTCGACAGCACCGAGGTGCGGCGCATGCCACCTCACGGCACCTGCAATCTGCCAGCGCGCATGATGGCATGTGTCAAGGCATACTACAGCTGCAATTTGCGCCACGCACCCACACGCTGGCGATTGTGAGCACAGTGATGATGGCTGCGGCAAGCCGGATCGATTGCCAAGCGGTGGCAGGCTGTTCATCCGGCGGCCCGCAGCAGTCACCATTTCCTGCGGACCCACAGCCGAAGCTCAATTGTTCTGCAAGCAGCTGCGACGGCGCTGCAGCTCTTCGGTTTGCCTGGCGAGGTCTGGCTGTCGAAATTAACCACAGCGGGAGCCGCATGGTATGTTTGGTGTCACATGTGCACACCGAGCACTCAAGCTTGTGATATTTAATTACAGCCCTCTCCTGTTTAACACCAGCATATGCAACGGGGCTTGACTATGCACTTTCCGGTTGCACATCTCACATGAACCCACGCACAGTGCAGCGCACACACATTGAACGTGAGCCAGACTAGCGCAGGCAGATCGTGTGCAGACTCATTTGCCTTGATTTGAATCAAGTCTGGTTCAAATGTTGGATATTCTAGAGTTTCTCCGCTCGAAAGTGGTGTTGCCGCAATCACATGCAGCCGGTCTAATGCTACAGCGGTTGCTTTGTTCGAGAGCTGCCGACCTGGAACGGACGAAGTGTCTCCAATGGTAGGGCACTGCTCTTCCGGTAAGGAATACTTCATGGCGCGCATCAGTCTCGAAACCTATTGGAACCTACGGCATTCGCGGTCGTTCTCCATCGGTCACGGTCTGGTAAAATTTGCTATCCGCACTGCCTGGGCGGTGGTGCAGCAGTCAAAGCGTGCGATCGATGTGTCCAAAGGAGTAGATGCAGGCCACTTTGATCAGCCGCTGCATCCATGTACCTCTGAAACTGTCACGTGCTGCATCTTGGCAGTCGCCACCTCATTCCGATCCACCTAATCGGTACAATGCACCCAGTAGTCGTTGTGCCCACCCTCAATGGTACTCGAAATTCCCTGTGCATACGAGTTGTTGCGTCAACACGACGGCTTGGGACGGGGCGCCACACGTCATCAAGCGCGAACTTCGAATGCGTGCCATCATCAGTGGCGGACGGCGGCGATGGTGGCGGCGGTCGGCGATGGTGGCGACGGTGGGATTGAATAGTGCTGCGTGCTATCCTGGCTGGTCAGCTTTGTGGGCGAGTGCGGCTCTTGTATGTAACCTGGACCTGTCCCTTGGTTCCACATGCTATTATTGAGGGAATTCCTGCTCCAAACCAGCGATTTGACAAGGTGCGCCAAGAAACGCATCTCAACCCTGTCTGGCTGCCTGCCCAATTCACATTCCATGTCCGCCCACATTGCGTGAGCCCTTATAATTGAACGGCACAGAGTCCGCACCTGACTTCGACTTGACGGACAGGTACCAGGCACGAGACCTTGAAACGCTGCCTTCACATCAGGGTCAAATCTGCTGTGCGCCACCAACTTCTGTGTCGTTCATGACTGGTGAAGATCACCGCCGCCTTACCATGCCTGCCTGCTTTCTATCACTTGATATGCACCACCAGTGTCCATCCAAGGCGACTCGTGCTGACATTGCGCCTGCATGTTGAACAATATTGTTCGCACAGCGGCGCAAGGCGAATCGCATTGTTGCTGCGCAAGCTGATTGGGTGTGTCGGAGCTGGCAAATCTTCTGGCGGGGGTGTGTGCACAGTCGGGGGCGGAACTTCTCGTAAGCCGTTGGCTGCCGCATCAGGACGACGGGGATGTCGATGTTAATATCGATGTTACAAGCGGCACCACGCCAATCACAACAGCACCAAACTTCAATAGCAAAAACCTGTACCGCCCTCCCTCGAGGTAGATCACAGGAAGAATGCAGTTCAGTGTGTCAAATGCAAGAGCCAGCGCAAGCAGCAGTTCACAGAGGGAGCCGCTGAGGGACTCCGTCGGTTGCCTTTGCCAGGCGCACCCATTCCGGGGCTGCCGGGCTTTTGAGGCCATGGGCCCGCAAACACAAACACCTGGCAGTTAACAGAGCAGTCCGTGGCATTCTCAGTTCAGCTCCGGCCCTTGTGTCACATCAGTACCGCCAGCAACACGGCCGCCACCAGCAGCTGCTTGCTGCTGCTGCCGTGTCACCTGAGACGCAGACAAATGACGGCAGCCGTCGCAGCGCGCCGCCGGGCCTGCCGCAGGCAATGCCCTTTCCCCACGAGCCCTCGTGTGACGCCAGCGGCTCGCATCCCCAGCGCCGCAGGTGCCGGCTACACCATCTCGACGGCCTGGAAGTTGTTGGCGGGGCGCTCCTGGATCGGCGCGGGCTTGCCGGCCGCCGGCGGCGGCGAGCCGGCGGCGCCGTTCAGCATGTGCGTGTCGGAAGCACGCTCCAGGAAGCCGTGGCGGTGGTCGAAGCTGCAGCGTTCAAGAGATGACGGTTTTTACGGCACAGGCAGCGTGTTGCACTTCACGTCGTCCAGCAATGGGGCAGCAGAGAGTGCGTCGGGCCTGCACCAACTTCTCGTCCGACGAAACGACAGCAGTCCAGCGACTTGGAAGGCCAATCGGAAGGCCAATCGGAAGGCCAATCGGAAGGCCAAATCGGAAGGCCAATCGGGCCCCTCCAGAAGAAGCAGGCGCTAAAAGAAGCAGGCCCAGATGCAGAGGCGCTTGATGTTGTTCCACCCGGCAGTTCCAGCTTTCTATGACATGTCGAGTCGCTTCCAGCGCACCTGTGGGCCATGTTGAACTCGGGTCCCTTTCCAGTGACGTACTTGGCGGTGGGAATGGCCTGCAGGTGTCAGCGGAGATCAGAATTTCAGCCAGGCGTCAGAATTTCCGGCCAGGCGTTAAATCACATCGATAAGCGAATACGCGAAAAGTGTCGCTGCCACCATTGCAGCGGCCTGCGCGTTGCGCCGAACGGTCAGGGGCCTGCCAGGGCGCAGGTGACGCTGTTATGACCCATCGATGCATCGATTGC